>Ga0181528_10000346_pt1 | contig 36058 bp, 34 predicted proteins | sample PEATcosm2014_Bin_47_FD_119742 | JGI IMG/M metagenome (GOLD analysis project Ga0181528, IMG submission 119742) | Peatland microbial communities from MTU Mesocosm Facility, Houghton, MI, USA - PEATcosm2014_Bin10_10_metaG | ecosystem: Environmental > Terrestrial > Soil > Wetlands > Peat | place...
GATGTCGAGGTCTATCAAAAATGACCGGTCGAGGTTCATGGTCTCCCAGGTGCCCAAAAGCGAGGCACCTGGGCCACCCATCTTCAGTGGGGATCCTCACTTTTTATCCCCCGCACCTGGGCCACCCGCCCAACAGGGGCTGGATGTCAGAAAAATATCCTCTCCCGGCAGGTCAGGAGAAGTGTTTTTACTTGACATCCCCTTTTATAGAACCCGCCAGATCTCAGGTCATGCTACGCTGTAGTACCGCAGCGGGTACTGCCGGTTCAGCTGCGGATTCTGCGGCAAATATAAAATGCAAATGCTTGCGCCGATTTCCGGAACGCTCATACACGGGCTTGATCCGCTCATGATTCTTCCGTCATTGAGACGAAATTCATAATACATTAAGTCACCATCCCTTCCCTTTCCACGAATGAAGTTAGTAATTACCCCGACCGAAGCTACCCCCTCCCGGATCAAACGTCGGTCACTGACCGGAGGTAATAATAGCCCAATTCCGATTATCGCCGGGATGATCGAGGGAATGAGTGGCATTAGGAGTGAACTGGTGTTCTGTTTCCAACCAGATGGGTAGTTCACAGAAGGATCAGCAGGAAGGTATCGAATCGACAATGAGCTAATGGTTCCAAGAGTACTCCATAGTTGTTTCGGAACACTGGCTTCGCCTCTAAAGAGAGTTCCGTCGACGGTAAAAGAATAACTGATTTTGTAGTTTACACTCCTGCCTGGTGACCAAAACCTTGTGATTTCTCCTACAACTTCTCTCCCGCCGCTGCGCAATTCTGTTTGATACTGCATTTGTCGTGCGGCATCCACACTGAACCATAGTACTAATGCAATAGCCAATGCCAACAGTCCACAAGCTATTATGTGCGCTGTAAGGCCGCTGCTCGTGAGACGCTCCTTTCGCGGCAAGGAGCCTTTGAGTTCGTCCGGAAGGGTTAATGGGCTGACGAATGGTAACTTGATTTCCATTTGATCTCCCTCAAAAAAGCATTGCAGCTAAGGTAAGCTCGCAACCGGTAAAAGCCCCGAAAATACCGTGCAGTGCCTTTTGATAGTCCACTTCTGCGGCAGTATAATTTCCACTATCCAAGTCAGCAAAATACTGGTTTTCGGCGTTTACTGCCTGGTATAACCCCCATCCGCATGAGGCTAGAGCTAGGCTATTTAGCGTAACCGTTACTGCGGTTCCTGCAGCGGTTCCCGGGACACCTGACACTGCCACTGTCAAACATCCAAAGGCCGTGGCGGCAGCGCTCGTCGGGTCCTCCTTAAACAATTCCATGAGAGTACCATCTAACAGCGAAAAACCAATTGAAGTACCGCAACCGATGGCGTTGAATACTACTGCTGCTTTGACGCTTCTAGCCAACAATATTCCGTAACCAGCCAGGTCGCGACCGCTCGGATCGACCATATTCACTGGATCGCCACCAACATAAAGGTACTTGAGCAGCGTTTTCGGAACAAATGTCGCTCCGTCCTCCGGATCGCGAGACAGGAACCGACCGGTAGCGGGATTGTAGTATCTGGCGCGCAGATAATACAGGCCCAAGTCTGCGTCGTATTGTTCGCCGCGATAGAGGTAATTGTTGGGAGTGGTCCCAACTTTCGTGAAGGAATTCCCGAAGGCATCATACTCGTACTCGTCTGTCACAGCACCAGCCGAGTTAGTAAGTTGCCGCACTGAGCCGCCGCCATCATATTCGTAAAAACTTGAAGTCCAGACATTTGCAATTTCCTGATTTTCACTGATTCTCTGCAAGCCGTAGGTATACTGGCGAGTGACTGCGCCGTTGACTAACTCCTCGACGACTTGCGGCAGGCCGGTGGGGTTTACATCGTCCTCAACGAGATACTTTGTAGTTACTTCGTTGACCGTCTTGGCCACACGGTTGCCGAAGGCGTCATAGATATAGCCGGTGCCGGGCAGTTGCGGATTGCCGGGAGCGCTGGCCGGAGCCGATGCGCAGAGCCGGGGTCCCCGCGGACAAGTCTTCGTCCGTGGGGTGGAGAAGCGGCCTTCGGCATCATAGAGGTAATCATGCGTGCCGTCGAAGAGCACATCACCCGACAGATCGTAGCTCAGCAGCCCGTTCGGCGCGCCGGTCAGACGATTCTTGCCGTTAAAAGCCGTATTCACTGTGCCGTCCACCGTGTAGTGTGCCCAGGAGCTAGTCAGCGCCGCTATATTCGCGGCAGACTGCGCGCTGCGGTTGCCGAAGTTGTCGTAGCTCCAGCTCATCGTGGCCCCGCCGATATTCGCCCCCGCATAACTGCCGCTGGTCACCGTCGCCGAGGAGAGCGCGTTCAGATTACCATAGAGGGAGCGGCTCGATAGTTGGACACCGCCCGCGGGATGCGCGAGCTAGCGCACGTCAGCAAGGATATTTCTTATCTAAGTCTTTTATTTTCATGGGGCGGCTAGTGGGGATCGAACCCACGACATCCTGAGCCACAGTCAGGCGTTCTGCCGCTGAACTATAGCCGCCGTATACTCCGATTGTAGCATCGAATCAGATGCCGCCGCCTCGCGGCCGCTGGGCCTTTCGTTGTCCGCGCCGCTGCGTCCAACCGAATGAGGAGTGATTCATGCGTAGGTTCCCGCTCTTGGCGCTCACCGCGATCCTGCTGACCGCCCCGCTTCCCATGCAGCCGCAGAGCGCCTCCAGCCTTGACGCCGGCCAAAGCAACGCCCGTCAGGCGCGCGCAGTTCTGGACGCGATGATCCAGGCTCTCGGCGGCCCTGCCTGGCTCGCTATGAAGAATCAGTTGCGCGAGGGACACATTGCGGCCTTCTTTCACGGCCAGCCGGACGCCGGCACCACCGAGTATTGGGAGTATCACGCGTGGCCCGATCACGACCGCATCGAGTTCACCAAGCACCGCGATGTCGTCCAGTTTTACCTCGGTCGCGCCGGCTCCGAGGTCACCTATAAGGGCAAGGCTCCGCTGCCCCAGGAGCAGGTGGACGACTTTCTGCGCCGCCGCGATCACTCCATCGAAACCGTGGCCAAACTCTGGCTCAACGATCCCAAGACCATCCTGATCTACGATGGCCAGCGGCTTGCCGAACGCCATCTGGCCGATCAGGTGACGGTGATCTCCGCCGAAAACGAGGCTGTCACCATCCTCACCGACGTGCAGACCCATCTGCCGCTGCGCCGCACCTTCGAGTGGCGCGACCCGGTGTACAAGGACAAGAACGTGGATGCCGAAGAATACGATGACTATCACACCATCGACGGCTTCCCCACGCCCTTCACCATTACCCGCTTCAAAAACGAGGACATGATGCGGCAGTACTTTCTCGTGCACGCCAGCTATAACCTGGATCTGCCGGCGGATTTCTGGAGCGTGGATGCGGCGGAGCGGCGGATTAAAAAGTAGTGGCAGTGCGGCTATGGATGCGCGGACTCCAGCTTGACACGCAGCGCAAAGCCGTACTTGCAGGCCGCGTCCTGAGGCAGCTTCAGGTTTAGCGCTCCGGTGGTTTGCAGCCACTCGACCTTCTGGTTTGATCCCAGCAACTCCACCTGCGCGATTTGTTGGCCCTTGACCTCTCCGGCCAGGCCGAGCGTATGCACAGAGGCTGTTCCATCCTGCGGGCAGGCAAGGCTGATCACGTACAGGTTGCCGCCCTTCTGTGTGAAGCGGAAATCGGCTGTGGAGTAGGGCTTCATCTCCTGGTCGGTGGCAAAGCCGGTCTTGACTTCGGTCGGGCCCTCGCCATAGATCGTCCAGGGTTCAGTGCCATAGATGGCCTCGCCGTTGCGGTCAAGCCATGCGCCCACATCCAGCAGGATTGCGCGCACTTGATTGGGAATCGTTCCATCCGCGCGCGGTCCGATGCTGAGCAGCAGATTGCCATTCTTGCTGACAATGTCGACAAGCTGATGGACGATGAACTCCGGCGTCTTGAATTCATCGTGCTCCATATAGCCCCACGAGAGATTACTGATCGAGGTATCGGTCTGCCAGTGCCGGGGATCGATCTCCGCGCGCAGGCTGCGTTCAAAGTCCCGCGCCCCCGCGCTCCCCTCCATCGCATAATCCTTGAAGGTAATCACTCCATCCACGTGATTGCGCGCGGCGAAGTTATCATAAAAAGCGGTAAACTCCGTCATGCTGGCGCGATAGGCGGGCTGTCCGTTGCCGCCATCAAAGTAAACCATCTCCGGCTTGTATTTCTCCACAAGTTCAACCGAGCGCGCCAGCCAGTCGCGCAGCCATGCATCGCTGACATAGGTCCATTCGTTGGTTGGCAGAAAGTGCGGATCGACGAGCCACTCGTGAGCCGGGCCGTAAAACGACGCATACTTCGGATCGTTGACATCGGAGCGGATCTTGCGGCCTTCATCGTAGTAGTAGTTGTGCTCGGCGCGATGCGAGGAGAGGCCAAAGTGCAGGCCGGCGGCGCGTGTGGCCTCGGCTAACTCGGCCAGAACATCACGGTGCGGCCCCATTTTGACGACGGTCCAATCGGAGAGATCGGAGTCGTACATGGCGAAGCCATCGTGGTGTTCGGCGATGGGGATGACATACTTTGCGCCCGCTTTTTTGAAGAGCGCCACCCAATCCTGAGGATCGAATTTCTCGGCGCGAAACTCTGGAATGTAGTCCTTGTAGCCGAATTGATCGAAGCTGCCCTTCCGCTTGAGGAAATCCTCGTGCGCCGGATCGACGGGCTTGTACATATTGTGCGGATACCACTCATTGACCGCACCCGGAACTGCGTAGACGCCCCAGCCAATGAAGATGCCAAACTTGGCATCTTTGAACCATTGGGGAATCTCGTGGTTGCGCAGCGTCTTCCAATCGGGCCGGTAGGGACCGTCGTGCGCCTGACGATCTGCCTCCTTCAGCAGCGCATTGCGGCGCGCATCGAATTTGGAGACCGACTCCTGCCACTCCCTGTCGATCTGCTCGGCAGACTTGATGCCGTGCGTGGGTGCCCAGGGATCGGCGACAGCGGTTGAGGGCTTGGAAGCCGGCGTGGGATCGCTGGCTTGCGAGAACACAACGGAGGGCGCCGCTGCGAGCACCGCCAGCAGCAGATACATGAGAGTGCTTTTCATTTCGGCCAACAGCCTCCGGCACCGCGGAATCAAAGGAACCAGAATGATTGTAAACATTTTCATCGCGGTTGCATCGCCGCCAGCGGAGAAGGAGGTGGTGGTGTGCGCTTGGCCATTCAGCGTCCCATCCTTGCGCCTGAAAAGACGCAAGGATGGGAGATCGTGAAAACTTGCAGGATCGTTTAGGGCAGGAAGTAGCGGAAGCTGGTGAAGACCATATTTTCGATGCCTTTGGCGCCGATACCCGAGGCGCCGGACCAGGCTTCGCGGACGGCATAGCTGTACTGGAAGCCCTGCCGCAGCCGGCCGCGGTCGCCTTTGTAGATGTCGTACCAGTAGCCGGCCGTTCCCTCCTGAACGTCGCGGGTCTGCGCGCTGCAAGAGGCGCCGGTGTAGTAGCCGGTGGAGCTGCCGTTGTATCCGGGGTTGGTGATGGTGTTGCAGGCGGAGTTGCTCAGCAGGCGAGAGCCATAGCCCACGGCAGCCGCCGTGGGAGCCTTCCAGGTGCCGCCCCAGAGGCCGGCCGCATTCTGCGCTGCGGTGGGCGCGCCCAGCGTAGTTGCCGTCGCGGTGGCTTCATCCTCACGTCCGGCGTAGTCGCCGCCGTAATACATATAGATTTGCAGGCGGGGAATTGGCGTTGCCTCGACGCTCAGCAGGCCGGAGAAGTTGTGGATCGGCACCAGCGCGCCGTTGGAGTTGGAAGTAGCATCGGAGAGTGTGGAATCGCCGTAGTGGCCGACGCCAGGACCAAAGAGAGCCTTCGCTCCGAAGCTGAGTTTGTTGGCAAGGAAGGGAATGCGCATACTGCCGCCGACGCCGCCGAAGGTGACGCCGTTGGAGATGGCTCCAGCCGTGGAGAGCGCGGGCGCAACCGCCAGACCGGTTTTGATGTCTACGATCGCATTGCCGTTCGGATCCTTTCCTCCATAGAGATTGCTGTTGGTGGTTTCACCGGGATAGATGGTCTCATGAAAGAAGCGCGAGACGCCAAAGATCTCATAGTGCCCGAAGCCGGGATCGAATGCGGCTTTGACCAGCATATCCGGAGCTTCATTGAAGGAGATGTTGGCCAGGTTGGCGCAGGAGTTGACGGTCTTGTAGACCGGTATCGCAATGTTGCCTGTGCCGCCCGTGGTGGTGACGGCCTGATTGCTGTAATTGACGACCGAGGTGGAGGGCGAGCAAGAACTGATGGTCTGGTTCAACAGGCCGCCGCTGAGGCCGGCGCTGCCAACCACCGCATACGGCGTGTTGCCGGCCAGAGAAGCGGTATAGAGGAGCTGCGGATTCTCCGCCGCGACGGCAAATGAGGCTTTCTTGAAGCTCTTGGTCAAGCGAAAGTTGCCCATGCGCGCCCAGACCAGTCCGGCGACGTAATTGGGATCGATCATCATCGGCAGAGCGATATTTGCCGGCGCCGTGGAGATGCCTGCTTTGTTCTCGGCGGCCAGGGTCCATCCCTGACCGGCGGAGAAGGTCCAGTGATCGTTGGTCTCCGCCTCGGCCAGAGCAAGACGCTGGCGGTAGAGGTAGCTGGTCGATTGATTGTCGTTGGAGGTGGTGCCGACACCGAGGAAATCCCCCTCCAGGAAGGCGCGCAGAGTGCCCCAGCCGGTTTTGCCTTCAATAATCAAGCCGATGCGGGATTGACGGCCGGTAATAAACGTCTCGCTCATCGAATAAGCATCTGCGCCTTCAAAGGGGATCGAGCTGAAGGCCGTGGGCAATTCGCCTCCGGTGGCGTGCGCGCGGTAGACGGACTCGCCGTTGAAGAAGCCGTAGGGCGTAAGCGTGATTCCCTTGTAGCGCAATACGGCAGGGCTGTCGAGAGCTTTCTTGATCTTTGCGGTCTCATCGGAGACCGTAGTGGCCAGTGAGGCCTGATTGCTCTTCAGACCCGTCACGGCAGACTCCAGTGTGGAGACGGCAGCGGCATTCTGATCTTCGGCCTGTTGCCGGAGGGCGGCTGCGGCCTGCGCCTTTTCTTGCGCCGCCTGAGACTCCGCCGCGGCCTGCTCGGCCATCTTCAACCGCGCATCCTTCTCAATTATCGCGGCCTTCATCGCATCGATCTGTCCAGCCAGACTCTGCACTTGCTGGCGCAGCGCTTCGATCTGTTCTTGAACCGTGGGCGTTTTGGCCTTCGCGGCTGACAGTTGCTTCCTGGCTGACTGCGACGGCTTGCTGTCCTGACCGGAGGCGCAGACGAAGCTGACAGCCAGCATCGCAAGGACGGCGGCCTTGAGTGTGTATTTCATGCGGTCGAATCCTCATCAATCGACAGAACTGCCGATTGCTTTCTCTTCGTTAGTTCGGCTTCAAGAAGCTGAATCGCCGGAAGTTTGGGAAAAAAGAGACTGCGGCCCTCCAGCCCGGTGCCGGAAGCGGATTTCATGACCCAAAAGAGGAAACTATTCGCCAGATGTGGCGATTTGAACTCCGCACATTCCATCGGTCTTCACTTTTTTCTGCTTGGGCTGGAATGAATGTCATGGCGGGCTTTCCCATGCCGATCATTCAAATAGAGGAAAGTGCAGATGAGATTGACCATTCGGCGAAAGCTGTTCCTGGCCTTCGGCTTGGCGGCATTCATGATGATTGGCGGCACGGGAGTGGCCTATTGGGCGCAAGTGCGCGCGCAGGCAACACGGGATGAGATCGTCAAAACCTACGGGATATTGAACGATCTGGAATACCTCATCTCCTATGTGCGCGGGGTAACTGTAGTCAGCAGGGCCTACATAATCTCCGGGGATGAAACCGCAATCGCGGGAATTCCCGCGATGCGCAAGGATGCCGATGTGGTTGCCGCGCGGGTGCAGTCGCAGATAGCAGGCGATACCGAGCAGATGGATCACATGGCTCGCTACCTGGAGGCGGTGCGACAGCGGCGGGTATTTGTGAACGCCGAGAACAAGGCGCGCAAGGAGCAGGGCTTCGACGCCGCCAAGGCGCTGTTCAGTACCGGCGAGGATGACCGCCTGTTGAGTGTGATGATTGCCGAGTTCAACGAAATGAAGGTTGCGGAGAAATCCCAGTTGCGCGCCGAGATGGACAAGAACGCCAGATTGCAGCAATTGATTGCGCGGACCGAGCTGATTGGGATCGTGCTGGCAGTGGTTCTGTTGTCCTCCGTGACCTTTCTGGTGATGCGCTCCATCCATAAAAACCTGCAAATCTCGGTGGAGATGCTGGGCGCGATGGCGCAGAAGGATCTCTCCGGAGCCGATGGGAGACCGGACTCTCAAGATGAACTGGCCGATGCAATCGAGGCCATCAACCGGATGAAGGGATCGATGAGCGATGCGCTGGTGGAGGTGGCGCGCTCCTCTGCGCAAGTGGCCGCGGCGGGAACGGAGATTGAGGCCACCTCCAGGCAGATCTCCGAAACCGCGCACGATGAGCAGAGAAACGTCGAGTTCTTCGCCTCGTCGGTGGCGCGGATGAACGCGACGGTCAAGGACGTTGCAGGCCACGCAGAGCGCGCATCGATGGCCGCCGACGATGCGGTGTTGACGGCAAATTCGGGCCGGGAGGTGGTGCGGCAGAGCGAGGCGGCGATGAACCGGATCAGCGAATCGGTACAGATGGCCAGCGGAGACATTGCCACACTGGGCCAGGTGACCGGCAGCATCGGCGAGGTGGTGCGCATCGTGCAGGACATCGCCGAGCAGACCAATCTGCTGGCGTTGAATGCGGCCATCGAGGCGGCTCGCGCCGGCGACCAGGGCAAGGGCTTTGCCGTGGTCGCGCAAGAGGTGCGCGTGCTGGCCGAGCGAACCGCGAAGTTTACCAAAGAGATCGCCGAAAAGATCGAGTCGATGCAGCAGGGCACGGGCCGCGCCATTCAATCGATGCGCCAAGGCGAGACGGTGGTCAGAGAGGGCGTCAGCCAATTCAGCCAGGTCAGCACGGCTCTCGATGCCATCACGCAGCGCATCGAGGCTGCGCAGCAGGGCATCGCCATGATCGCGACGGCAACCACGCAGCAATCCGCCGCCACGGAGGGGTTGACCGAGAGTATCCACAGTATCTCGATGGAAGTCACAAAAACAACGAACCAAGTGGACCAGACGGCGCTGGCTTGCACGGAACTGGCCAAACTGGCCGCTGTTTTGCAGAATGTGGTGAATGGCTTTCAACTGCCTGCCGCGAATTGAGCAGAGGAAAGAAGGGGCGGCGTGAGTAGCGCTGGCTGGGACTTTTTGCGCGCGAGGGCAGGCGGGCCGAAGGCTTCGATATAATTCTTAGGAGCGCCGGGCGGGTACGTCCATCGCGCACTGGAGCCATGAATGACCTTCGACATCCAGGAGATCCTGGGTTTACTCCCCCATCGCTACCCTTTTCTGTTGATTGACAGAGTCGTCGAATTCGAGCGCGGCAAGCGCTTGGTCGCCATCAAGAATGTAACCATGAACGAGCCTTTTTTTCAGGGCCACTTTCCCGGCTACCCGCTCATGCCCGGAGTGCTGATCGTCGAAGCGATGGCCCAGGCTGGCGCCGTCATTATGCTCCACGAAATCACTGACCGCGAGAAGAAGCTGGCCGTCTTTACCGGCATTGAGAAGGCCAAGTTCCGCCGCCCGGTGACGCCTGGAGATCAGTTGCGCATCGAGGTCGACGTGCTGTCGATGAAGACCCGCCTGGGACGCATGGAGGCCAAGGCCATTGTGGACGGCAAGGTTGCCTGTCAGGCGACGCTGACCTGCTCGATTGTCAACCGCACGCCCGATGTCGCGCCAGCAGCAACCGAGGCCGCCGAGTGAGCATCCATGCCAGCGCGGTTGTCGCCGCTGGAGCGTTTGTGCCCGACTCCTGCACGGTCGGCCCGTTCTGCACCATCGGTCCGGAGGTGGTGCTGGGCGAGGAGTGCAACCTCATCTCCCATGTGGTGCTCGACGGGCGCACGCGCATCGGCGCGCGCAATACCTTTTATTCCTTCTGTGCCGTTGGCGTTGCGCCGCAGGATTTGAAGTACAAGGGCGAGCCGACGGAGACTATTCTCGGTGACGGCAACACCATCCGCGAGAACGTCACCATCAGCCGCGGCACCACCGGCGGCGGCGGCGTCACGCGCATCGGCAGCGATTGTTTATTGATGGCCGGCGTCCACATCGGCCACGACAGCCAAGTCGGCAGCCATTGCATCCTGGCCAACTGCGCGACACTAGCCGGCCACGTGCATATTGAGGACTACGCGACCGTCGGCGCCTTCTGCCCTGTGCATCAGTTCTGTACGGTCGGCAACTACGCATTCATCGGTGGTGGGACCATCGTCACTCAAGATGTTCTTCCCTATTCCAAGACCTCCTCTCGCCGCGAAAACAAGGCCTTCGGTGTAAACAGCATGGGTCTGGAACGGCGGGGATTCTCTCCAGAGCGGATCAGGCTTCTGCAAAAGGCCTTCCGGCTGCTGCTGGTCTCCAAGCTGAATACCACGCAGGCCCTCGAGAGAATGCGCGAACTGGAGGGCGAGGATGTGGCGCTGCTGGTCAGCTTCATCGAACGCAGCGAACGCGGAGTGATCAAGTAGTTATGAAACTCGGCCTTATCGCCGGCAATGGACGCTTTCCGTTTCTGCTGCTGGAGGCGGCGCGGGCGCAGGGGCTGGCCGTCGTTGTCGCTGCGATCCGCGAAGAGACCGATCCGGAGATCAATCATCGCGCGGCGGGGGACGATCATATCACCGTCCATTGGCTCTCGCTGGGCGAGCTTTCCCGGCTGATCGATCTCTTCCATAAAGAAGGCGTCTCGTCCGCCGTGATGGCCGGACAAGTGAAGCACAAGCAGATCTTTTCCTCGATCCGTCCTGACTGGCGGCTGGCCAAGCTGCTCTTGAATCTGCGCACGCGCAATACCGATATGCTGCTGGGCGCGCTCGCCAAAGTCCTCGAAGACGAGGGCATCAATCTGATCAGTTCGACATCGTTTCTGGAGCCGCTGCTGGCCGTGGAGGGTGTGTTGAGTGATCGTGCTCCAGACGAGGATGAGCGCAAGAATATCGAATACGGGTTGAGCGTAGCCCACGCTGTGGCCAGCTTCGACATCGGGCAGACAGTCGTCGTTGCCGCGCAGGCCTGCGTCGCCGTCGAGGCGATGGAAGGTACGGACGCGGCGATCGAACGCGCCAGTCTGCTAATGCGTTCTCTGGACGACGACTCTTCCACGCTAGAACGCCGTCTGACCGTCGTCAAAGTCGCCAAGCCGAATCAGGATATGCGCTTCGATGTGCCGGTGATCGGCGTGGCGACGATCGATGCAATGGCGCGCGCCGGTGCCAGTTGCCTCTCCGTCGAGGCCGGCCGCACGCTGCTCTTTGACCGCGAGGCGCTGATTGCAAGCGCCAACAAGGCTGGCATTGCCGTTGTGGCTTCGCCGCGCTGATGCGGCTTGCATAAAACTCTCTGCGTCCCGCCCGGCTTATTCTCCATCCAACCAAGCGGAGGTTTCCCCGTGAGAGTTTCCTTTCTCTTCCTTTTTGCCGCGGCAGTTGTGGTCGCGGTTGCATTCGTTTCGGTCCATGCCAGCGAGCAGGTAATGCCCGCCGTGGGCCAGCTTGCGCCCGGCTTCACACTTCCCTCGCAGGATGGCTCCGAGATTTCGCTCGCCAGCTTTCGCGGCAAGTGGGTGGTGCTGTACTTCTATCCCAAGGACATGACTTCTGGGTGCACGATTGAGGCGCACAACTTCCAGCGCGATCTTTCCCTCTTTGAAAAACAGAACGCCGTCATTCTCGGTGTCAGCGTGGATACGCCCGACAGCCACAAGAAATTCTGCACAAAAGAGGGGCTGACCTTCCGGCTGCTTGCCGATCCAGAGCACAAGGTCGTCGATGCTTACGGCTCGCTCGGCCACTTCGGCCCCATCACCATCGCCAACCGCAACACCTTTCTCATCGATCCCGAAGGCAAGATCGTGAAGGAATGGACGAAGGTCCAGGTGCAGCATCACTCCGAAGAAGTGCTGGCGGCAATTGCCGGTCTCAACCAGTAGATCGCATGAGCGCAGACGCAAAAAAGCCCGGCATGAGCCGGGCCTTTTTGCTTGCCTTGTACTTCAGTTTACCGCTGCTACTTGGTTGCCTTTTTCGCAGTGGCTTTCTTAGCTGCCTTCTTCTTCGCAGGAGCCTTCTTGGCAACTGCCTTCTTCGCCGGGGCCTTCTTGGCAACTACTTTCTTCGCTGCCTTCTTGGCGGGCGCCTTCTTTGCTGCTTTCTTAACGGCCAACTTTTTACCTCGTTTGGTGATTTTGCTGGCGCTTTTGCCTACCGCGGCCTTCTTGACCGTGGTCTTTCCGCCCTTCGCGCCAGTACTGCTCTTCTTGCGGGCGGATTTCTTTGCGGCCTTCTTCTTGGCCACAATCTTTTTCGCGGCTGCCTTCTTCGTCACGGCCTTCTTGACCGCGGCTTTCTTGACGACAGCTTTCTTTGCGGGAGACTTTTTCTTGGCGGCCTTCTTGCGGGCCGGTTTCGATGCGGGGTTACTCACGACCACGATCACGGTCTCTTCAGCCACTTCCTCATCGTCGTCCGAGGAGGTAAGTACGCTGGAAGTTTCGATCTCTTCATCCTCATCAAAGCCGTTGTGATCGGAATCAAGCGATGCCGAGGCGTCATTCGCTTCGCCGTCGCTCATTGCGTACATCCTGAACACTTCTTCCATCCCATTGCCTCCAGCGGCTTGCCGCTGCACTTATCTGCGTTTCATCTTTCATGCGGCGGAACCATTACGCTCCGCCCACGCAAGTCATTGTAGCAATAGCTTGCACGGAAAAGCCAGTAAAAGACAAGCAAGAAATGAGATTCCTGGCAATTTATTTTTGCGGCGAGGACGATCGGATCGGATGCGCTGTTTCATTTGTGAGATCGTTTCGCACTTTTTTTCTTGCTGCCGGAGCCTGTTGCATGATGCGCGGGCGCTTTCTTTCGAATTGCTGTAGCGCTCTTTTCGTGCGTGCCGCGCGCCGTGCGTTCGGTCGTGGAGTCCTTTGTTGGCGCGGTCTTCAGCGTATGCGCGGATTCAGCAGCGCCGCGTCCGCGGTGGTGCGCGGTGTGCCGCGCACTCTCTGGATCGGCCAGATGAAGCCGCATTCCAGGCTGCACCTTGATGCCGGGAATGCGATTCCAGCGCCGCAACTCATTCAGCGAAACGCCAAAGCGATCGGCGATGGTCACCAGCGTATCGCCCCGGCGCACGGTATAGAGAGCCGCGTGCGCAGGCTCGGCCAGCGGCGCCGCAGGCACCAGCAGCGCTTCCATGTTCTCGATGCCATCGCTCGCGCGCAGTTGATTGGCCGACGCCAGTTCCGCTTCCGTCACGTGATACTCGCGCGCCACCGATGTCAGGGAATCGCCGCTGGCCACGCGATGATAGCGCCATGCATTCCGCTTGCCTTCGGGAATCGCCGCGATGCGCTGCTGAAAGACCGACGCCATTCCTCCCGGAAGATGCAGATCGAAGGCAGCGTCGGGCGGCGTCACCATGCGCAGCAGGCTGGGATTCAGCGCGGTCAGCTCATCGACCGGTGCACCCACAATATCTGAAACCAATCGCAGGTTCACGGAATAGTTGATGGTCACCGTATCGGTCAGCACCGGCGGATCGAGCGTCAGATCGTCGAATCCGTACTGCGAGGGATGATTGGCGATGATGATCGCCGCCAGAATCTCCGGCACATAGTTCTTGGTTTCTCCGGGAAGGTTGTTGCGTTTGTACAGCTCCCAGAAGTCTGCGTAGCCGGTCTTCTCGACGGCGCGCTGCACATTGCCCGCGCCCCAGTCGTAGGCGGCCATCGAAAGATACCAGTCGCCCAACTGGTCGTAGATGAACTTCATGTAGCGGGCGTAGGCGCGTGTGGATTTCTCCGGATCGAAGCGCTCATCCACATAGGAATTGCGGGCCAACCCATAGTCGCCGTGCGGCATGAACTGCCACATTCCGCCGGCATGGGAGCGGCGATTGAGAGCGCGCGGATTGAAGCCCGATTCGGCCACCGCCAGATAGATCAGATCCTGCGGCACGCCTTCTTCGGCCATTACGCGCTCGATCATCGCCTTGTAGCGGCCGGCACGCTCGAAGGAATGCAGCAGCGTGTTGTGGCCCTTCTTCGTATTGGCGAAAAAGTTGATCACGCCGGCCACGTAGTCGTTTACCACCAGAGGAAGATCAGAGTTGGTGGTAGCCAGATCGGCCTTCGCTTTAGCTACGATATTGGGATCCACCTCGAAGGTCACGTCCTCGGCCACATCGGCCGGCGCCTCTTCTTCCTTGGGAACAAATCCATTGCCCAGTTTGAGCGCTTCCATCTCCAGCGCATTCACGCCATCGACGATGCGGTCGAACTCGTCCTGCAGCTCCTGATCGCTCTTGATATCGATGCCGCTGGCCAGCATCAGGTCCACGGCGCGATCGAACTCCTGCTTGGCCTGCGGCAAATCGCCTTTGTGATAGCTGGCCTCTCCGCGGGCATAGGCCTCATCTACCTGTTGGATGAGGATGCGCACTCTCTGCTGCTCCACGGTCAGCAGCGGTGCGGGCGCCAGTGCGGGCGCGGGCGATTTTGCGGCGGCTTCCTGCGCCGATGCAACGGCGGATGAAAGAATGCACAGTGCGCCGCAGGCCAGTGGTGCCGCCAGCGCGATAAAGCCGAAGGATCGAGAGCGAATTTTGCCCATGCGCATGAGAGAAGAAAACACCCTGACGCCGAAAGAAGCTATGTAGATGATAAGCTATGCCATAAGGCACGCGCGTTTTTCCAGCGCAAAAAGGCCTCTTTCATCAAGCACGCATGGACGCACGCTACCTGAGAAATTTTGCGATTATCGCCCACATCGACCATGGAAAGTCGACGCTGAGCGACCGTTTGCTCGAATTCACCGGCTCCGTGACCGGCCGCGAGATGCAGGCGCAGATCCTCGACGACATGGATCTGGAGCGCGAGCGCGGCATCACCATCAAGGCCCACGCCGTGCGCATGATGTACAAGGCGCACGATGGCAACACCTATCAGCTCAACTTGATCGACACGCCAGGTCACGTGGATTTCAGCTATGAGGTCTCGCGCTCGCTGGCATCCTGCGAGGGAGCGCTGCTGGTGGTGGATGCTTCACAGGGCGTCGAGGCGCAGACGCTGGCCAATGCCTATCTGGCCATCAATCACGGCCTGGAGATCATTCCCGTCATCAACAAGATCGATCTGCCTTCGGCCGATATTTTGCGCACCCAGGAGGCGATTGAAAAGGCCGTGGGCCTGGACGCCACCGACGCGATCCCGGTCAGCGCCAAGACCGGAGTGGGCGTTGCCGAGGTGCTGGAGGCCATCGTTCACCGCCTGCCGCCGCCCACCGGCGATCCCGATGCACCCCTTAAAGCCTTGATCTTCGACTCCTGGTTCGACGCCTATCGCGGCGTGATCGTGCTGGTGCGCGTGATGCAGGGAGTGATGCGCAAGGGCCAGCGCATCCGGCTGATGTCCAACTCGAAATCCTTTGAAGTCGAATCGATGGGCGTGCTGATGCCCAAGCCGGTCGAGATCGGCGAACTGCGCGCCGGTGAGGTGGGATTCTTCGCCGCAACCATCAAGACCGTCAGCGACACCAAGATCGGCGACACCGTCACCGAAGACGCACGGCCCGCCGCGGAGCAGCTTCCCGGCTTTGAAGACATCAAGCCGATGGTCTTTGCCGGACTCTATACCGTCGATTCGCACGAGCACACGCTCCTGCGTGACGCTCTGGAAAAGCTGCGCCTCAACGATTCATCCTTCTTCTTCGAGCCGGAGAGTTCGGTCGCGCTGGGCTTCGGCTTCCGCTGCGGCTTTCTCGGCCTGCTGCACATGGAGATCATCCAGGAGCGGCTGGAGCGCGAGTACGAACTGGATCTGATTACGACCGCTCCCGGCGTGCGCTACCACATCACGCTCACCGACGGCAGCGAAATCGAAGTGGACAATCCCTCGCGCTGGCCCGATCCGACGAATATCGATTCGATCCGCGAGCCGGTCATCACCGCGAAGATTCTTACCAACGAAGAGTACGTCGGCGGCATCTTCAAGCTGGTCGAAGAAAAGCGCGGCAAACAATTGAACTTCGAGTACGTCACAGCCAGCCGCGTTCTGCTCACTTATGAGCTGCCACTCAACGAGATCGTGCTCGATTTCTACGACCGGCTCAAATCGGTCTCACGCGGCTATGCGTCACTGGACTATCAACTGGCCGGCGAGTGGGAGTCGCCGATGGTCAAGCTGGACATTCTGGTCTCCGGCGAGCCGGTGGACGCGCTCTCGATTATCGTCCACCGCGACGTGGCATATGAACGCGGACGGGCGCTGGTCTCGAAGATGCGCGAACTGATTCCGCGCCAGCAGTTCGAGGTGGCGATCCAGGCCGCCATTGGAGCCAAGGTAATCTCCCGCGAAACCGTCAGTCCCCTGCGCAAAAACGTAATCGCCAAATGTTACGGCGGAGACATCAGCCGAAAGCGCAAATTGCTGGAGAAACAGAAGGAAGGTAAGAAGCGCATGAAGCGCATTGGCAAAGTGGACATCCCTCAGGAGGCCTTTCTTGCGGTACTCCGGGTCGGCGAAGATACACAAAAATAACCTCTGGTTTGTGATCTGATTCACAAAGAATTGACCGGCAATTGTGGATAACAGCGGTTCGTCTTCTGGAGCCACATAATCTTCAATGCGCCGTCTCCGGCCAAAACAATTCCAGAATGTCTGTTGATAAATAAGGAGTTGCTCCGCATATCAGAAAGGAATCCCTCTTGACAAGAGGAGAATTCTGAAATTCCACAGGCTATTCACGGAAGTAATCCACAATTTTTTCCACACAAATTCTGCCGTTTTGCCCCAAAAAATCGGTCACTGGGTGAAACGCTCACTACGACACGCCTTTTCGCCACCGCAAAAGCAAAAGCCCCGCATTGCGGGGCCTTTGCAAGCGAGTGATTCAGCCGTTCTTAGTGAGTGGCCGGGTGGGTGGTGGCGGGCCGAGCCGGCGCGGGCGCCGTTGCCGACGGAGGAGGCGCGGGAACACCGGATTTCACGTTGTAGGCGTCGATGACAGCCTTGGTGATGTTGGTCGAGTCGCTGGCATAGAGCACGGGGTTCTGCTGCTGGGCTACATCCAGCACCAGCGTGTATCCGTGCTGCTGCGCATAGGCGGCCAGCACGTCATAAACCTTGGAGGCCAGGCCGTTGTACATCTCCTGCATCTCCGAGTTCATGTCGTTCTGGGCGTCTTCCAGTTGCCGCTGTGCCAGCTTCTTCTTGTCGTCAACGGTCTTGGCGCGGCTGGCGCGCTCGGCATCGCTCAGTTTGTCGCCCTGCGCCTGCAACTGCTTGGTCAGGTTGTCGATCTCTTCGCCTGCGGCCTTGAGCTGAGCTTCCTTGGGCGCATACTTCTTCTGCAGGTCAGCAAAATTGCGCTGGCCTTCGTTGGTTTGGGCCACGGCCACCTGGAAGGCGATGACGGCGATTTTAGCGGGACCGGCAGGCGCCTCGGCGGCGGGTGCGGGCGTTGTTTGGGCGGCGGCGCTCAGGGCAATACCAGAGGCCAGCGTAGCGATCAGAACAAGCAAGCGCTTCATGCGAGTGTAAAACTCCTTCGAAATTCCTGTAGATCTCGCCGCGCCTCGGCGCGGAAACGAGCCTGTGCCTCCTGAGAAACCTACGGTCTTGTTGAAAATCTCAACTCTGAATGCAGCCGAGACGAAAAGACGCGGACGGAGACATCAGCAGGAACTAGATGGATTATAGGAGCACCGGATGGGAGCGTCAAACCATTCCAGCGTGAATTTTCCCGGATTTCGCGCCCTTCCGCGCCGTCAGTGCATACCGTGCACCGGCAGAATCCCCAGCCGTATCAGCAAGAATCCGGCAAGACTCAGCAGATTCGCCAAAAGCCAGAGAGCGCCGGCCACGTAAAAGGGAATCTGCGCACGCGGCCAAATCTTCGGCGGCCAGACATCCACCAGTTTGTCCCGCAGTGTCTCGCAGAAGCGCATGGGGCGGTCCTCGCCCTCGGCTGCCGGCTTCCACTCCGAGGCGATAAAGGTTGCGCGCAGATTGGTCAATAGCAGACCCAGAAAAGCGATGCGCAGCAATCCCACGGGAGTCACCAACAGTCCCGCCATGAAGGCGATCAGCGTCTCGATCAGATAGCAGGCGAAGATCAGCGCCGCCGCCGGCCAGGCCTTCTCGCGCACGCCCATGCCGCCCGTCCAATAGACGAGGCAGCCCAGCAGACCCAGCGCAACCAGCAACGGGTTGGCGGTAAACAGAGAGGTAATCAACTGGAAAACAGCAATCACAAAGCAGATCCAGAAGCCCTGCTGGCCAAGATAATCCACATCCCATGCGGTCTGCACCGTAGGCCAGAAGATACTCTTCAGAGCGCCGTCGCTGCGCTCGTTCTTTCCTGATAATCCCAGAGTTTGCATGGCCAACAGATTGACTGAGCGCGATGCCTCTGTCAAGCGCTGCACTAAATAAAGGCAAAAACAGAAGGGCCGCTCATTGCGAGCGGCCCCGGTGGAAATGAAGTTATTCCGCGCTAGAAGGTAGTCGATACCGTCAGCCGGAAGGTCTTGCGCGGCTCCCGGAAGATATCCTGCGCTCCATAGCCGGCCATGACTTCGCAATACGTGTACGTGCCCGCGTTGGCGGGGTTGGAGCAGTCCGTGCTGGCATTCGGGAACATCGCCGGAGTAATCAGCGCGGCATTACAACTGCTCTTGTTAAGTCCGATGCCGAGATTGCAATACGGCCGCTCGCTCAGGCGAAGAGGATTGTACGCGTAGTAAAAGCGGATGGGAGCGTTGATGATCGGCATGATCACCGAAAGCTCGGCGCCGGTGGACATACGGGGGACAAAGTTGGTGCCGGCGACGGGATGGATCACCTGCTGGAATCCCACCTGCGAGCCTTGAATGCTGCTCAGGCAGGTTCCGTTGTTGATGGCCTGACAGCCGTAAAGCGGGGCCGTGAGCGCGGCAAATCCTTCGGGACTCTGCCGCAACTGCCCCTTGTTCAGCGCCGCGTTGATGCCAAAATCGTCGAAGAGCGAGAAGGTTACCGGGCCGGCGATGGGAATCCGGTACTCGGCATTGGTGATGAGATTCGTGTCGCCGCCGATCGAGGCGATGCCATAGATCGGCAACGGCACCTGAACGCACTGATTCAACTGCGGCTGGGAGGGATCGCGCGGAACGCAAGTGCCATCCGGATTGGTCAACTGCACGTTGACGCGGCTGGGTACATAGCCGTAGGGGGTCGCGGCGCGGATATCGAAGCCGCGCAGCTCGTTTTCGCCGCCGGAGTAGAAGCGGTTGTTGGGAGGCGCCACCGCGCCGCTGAAGCCCTGCACATAACTCAACTGCGCGCGCAGGCCCAGTACGTTGCGTCCATTCGCGGAGGGCGTCAGATAGTGCATCCCACGGAATTGCTTGTATGCCACCGACGGCGCGATGTAACGCACATTGCCCCAGATGCCGGAGGTTTGCAGCACCGCCGTGTACTCCTTGCCGGAGCGCGGACGCTGGGGATTGTTGATGGTGTTGTAGATGTAGCTGAGCGAGATCATGCTGTTGACGATCCCGTCCAGCGCATTGGATCCCTGAATACCCGACCGGAAGCTGATGCTCTGGAAGAAGGTCTGCGAGGCCGTCGAAAAGGCGGTAATCGACGACTTGCTCCAGGAATAGGTGAAGCCCACGCGCTGGAAGGCATGCCGCTTGAGCGGATAGCTGAGCGAGAAGGTTGCGCCGTTGGAAGCCTGATTGTAATTCTGGGTCAGCGATTGCTGCGCCGCGCTCAGGTTGACCGACTGGCCGGTGGTGGCCTGGTAGTTCTTGGACGCGTTGAAGTCCTGCTTCTGGTTGAATATCTGGAAGCCGACATTCAGAGGACGGTTTTTGATGTACGGCTGCGAAAAGCCGAAGGTGAACTGGCGGCTGATGCTGCCCAGGTTGCCTTGCAGGCTGAGTGTCTCGCCCAGGCCGAGAAAGTTGTTGGTCTGGTAGTTTACGCCCAAAAACGCGCCCGACATTCCGCTCATACCGCCGTTCATGCCGATCGAGTTCTTGCCTTTTTCCTTCACCTTCAGCAGCAGGTCCACCGTGCCCGCTTCTGGATCCTGATGAGCCTCGGAGTCCTGATCCACCTTGAGCGCTTCAAAGTATTCGAGCTGGTTCAGGCGCAGCAGGCTGTACTCCCAGAGCTGGGAGTTGTAGACCTGGCCCTCCTCCAGCATCAGCTCGCGGCGGATCACCTTGTCGCGGGTGATGGTGTTGCCCTGGAACTCGATGCGCGAAACGTAGAAGGGCTTGCCCTCATCGATGTCGATCTCCAGCGATACGGTCTTCTTGTCTTCATCGAAGACCGGCTTGGGAATGGCGCCGAAGTTGATGTAGCCCAACTGGCCGTAGGCCTTCTTCAGGTTCTCCAGGCCCTTGCTGATCAGGGTCGCATCGAACCAGTCCCCATCCTTGACCGCAAAGGTGCCGCGCAGCGCCTTCATGTTGTTCACCGCTTTGTTGCCGGTGAAGGTGATGGTGCCCAGACGGTAGCGCGCCCCTTCTTCCACCGGCATCACGATGTCGATGCGCTTGCCCTTGTTGGGCCGGAAGGTAAACCAGTTCAGCCCGCCCTGATCGCGAATCTTCGTCTGCGGATCTTCGATCGCCGCGGTGTAATAGCCCCGGTCACGATATGCCTGACGAACCCGCTCCGTATCCTCCTCCAGCTTCGAGGCGTCGAAGGTCTGCGAAAAAATATTCTCGAAGATGATCGAATAGGGAATGCCGATGGGCTTCAAATTCTTCATCGAGCGGCGCAGCGTCAGGCTGTTGATGTGCTGGTTGCCGGTGAACTTGATCTCGCCCACCTTCACCACTGGGCCTTCCTTGATGTTGAAGTTCACCTGCACGGAGGCCGGGGGGATCGTCTTCACCTCGGTCTTGATGGTGGCGAACTGGTGGCCGTGCTCGGAGAGCAGGTCCTTGATCACCGTTTCGGCCCGCTTGATCTTGGTCGGGTCGTACTGGCCCTCCACCGACAGGCCAACCTTCTCTTTCTTGAAGCGGTCCAGAATATCCGAGGTCGAGACGGCGTTGTTGCCCTTGTAGTTGATCTCGCGGATGGTGGGCCGCTCGCGGACAAAGATATTCAGGATGATCCCCTTCTCCGAGTCCTCGCGCTCGATGCGCACGTCGTCGAAGTACGAGGTATTCCACAGCGAATTGAAATCGCGCTCGATCGAAACCGGATCATAGGTGTCGCCGGGATGCGAAAACAGACGCGCCAGGATCGTCTCTTTGGGAATGCGCCGGTTGCCGATCACTCGTATCGATTCGATCGTCTGCGGCTGCTGCGCCAGAACGGCTGCGGCGCTGAGTGCAAGCAGCAGTAAGACGCACGCCATGCGGCACTTGATCCACAAGGTGCGGTAAAGGGATTTGCGCTGGATCTTCACCGGGCCGGAGCCCTGTGCCAAGCACACGTACTGGTGCGGTCCATAGTTCGCCATCAGGTTAGGCTTCACGGGAAGAATATCGACACCCTCATTGCTGAAAATCTGGTCCTGCATGGAGGAAAGATCGATTATATGGGAACGCAGCCACTCCCCCCAACACGCGGAGCACGGCGCGGCACGATAAAACCGATTCTCTCCTCAATCTCCCTGCCGTGCGTACCGCCTGCGGACCTGGGCCGGGCGCCTCGAAAAATAGGAACCCAACCCACAGTCTAACGGACGCGGGCGGGTTAAGGCCCGATTCCTCCATGCTGGATGCGCAACTTTTCTTTAGACGCAGGCGGGAGCAATTGGCCATCTTGCCATTTTTGCGGAGTTTTCCCGTAAATCGGTGAAACGTGCGGCTTTTTTCCCTGATCGGACGACCACTCCGTCTTTTCTCCCCAACCCTTTGGCCTCTGCTGTATGCTCTTCCTAATCAGGCCTGTTCTCCGGCATCCGCATTCGTTGTGGCGCCAGAGACCGGAGCAATGGAGGCAGCGGTGAGCCGGAATCTTCCCATGATCCTGATCCGAATGATTGTGGGTCTGGTCTTCTTGCTGGAAGGCATCCTGAAGTTTCTCCGCCCCGATCAGTTGGGATCGGGACTCTTCGCCTCCATCGGCCTGCCCTTTCCTCATCAGACTGCGGCTCTGGTGGGCGTCGTCGAAATTGGAGGCGGGGCGGCCATTCTGCTGAACTTCTACGCTGGAGACGCCGCGCTGGCGCTATTGATCGTCATCGCTTCCGCCCTGGTCACCACCAAACTCCCCATCCTGCTGGGAAGGCCGCTGGGGCCTTTCGCTCTGGAAAAGCTCCCCAGCTACGGATGGCTCAGCTTTCTTCACCAGGCGCGCATCGACTTCTGCATGGTCTTTGGACTGCTGGCCGTCCTGATCGAATCCGGCCTCAGGGTGGGCCGCAGAAGGCGCTGGTATCAGAGCGGCGAGTAGATTAGCCTCCTGCGGTTTTGTTTTCCAATGGTTATGATGCCGCAGCGGCTCAAGCCGGAATCTGAACGAGCTGCGTGCGGCACGGCTGAAGCCATGCCCTGATACAAAACAGGCCTTATTCGCCGCCTCTCCACTCCAAATCCTGAAAAATGGCAGGGTTTCTGGCCGCACCGCTGGCATCTACTCCACCGGCGAGGCCATGAGGTAGACGTACACCAGCATGGCAGCGCCGATAAAAGCAGGAATTAGACCGGCCAGGTAGGGTACGCTGGGGTCTGTTGCTCGCAATGCAAGCATGAAGCCTACCATTCCCAGGCCGATCGCAACCAGGATCAACCCGCTGACCTTTGTATTTTCACGCTTTTTGAGCCGATCCAATCGACTCTCTTCCCGCAACAGGTCAATGGCTTGCTTGGCGCCGTCGCCTGAAGATTCGGCAATCCGCCGCAGCGACTCCGCCTTGTAAAAGGCCTCGCGCTCCTTGCGCTGGCTATTGACCCAACTCGAGATGGCGAGAAACACAAAAAAGAACGGTCCTACCACGACTGGAACGACGAATGGTCCAAGATTATCGAGACTCATACTTTCCTCCTTGACGGGGTCTTTCCCCATGCGCTTGGTACGACAGCAGCGGCTGGAATCCGGTTGCATTTTTTCAGCGGGCCACCACTCCGCAAAAAATGCAACCCTATCTCTGGCTAGGATGTCTTACCATGCGGAGTGAGCCTGCTTTGATCACAAACCTCAAAAGCGAAGAAGATCTGGCCGATGTAGCCCGCATTCTGGCCGGAGACGTTGCCGCCTTCGAGGGGATTGTCCGCCGCTGGCAGGGGCCTCTGATCAATATGGCGTGGCGCTACTGCCGGGATCGCTCCCGCGCCGAAGAGATGGCGCAGGAGGCTTTTTTACGGGCCTGGCGCGGGCTGGCCAACTGGCGGCGCGAGGGCAGTTTTTCGACGTGGCTCTTTGCGCTGGCAGCCAACGTCTACCGCTCCGAGTTGAGGAGATTTCCCACTGAGACACTGCCGCTGGAATCGGCGCCGGAGCCGGCCGGCGCAGCCTTGCAACACGGCGAGCTGGCGGCTAAGTTGAGCCATGAGGCGGTCCGGCGCGCTGTCCTGGCCCTGCCCCCGCGCTACCGGGAACCGGTCGTTTTGTATTACTTTCATGAGATGGATGTGGCCGTTGCGGCCACGGCGCTGGGTCTGCCGGAGGGAACGCTCAAGGCCCGCCTCAGCCGCGCGCGGGCGCTCCTGCGAAAACGCTTTCCGCAGCTCGATGAGGGATATGCCGCGGCGAAGCTTCCGGCATTGGAAACGAGAAAGGAGGCCATCAATTGAAACCGTCCATACGAATTCGCACAGTCGAAGAGCAGGCCCGGATCGACGCTGAGGTGGAAGCCATTCTCTCCAGCGAAGAGGAACTGATCCCTTCTTCTGGCTTTCTGGCCTCGGTGATGGAGCGGGTCGAGGAAGAATCCGCAGTGCCGCCGCCGATCCCGTTCCCGTGGAAGCGGGCGATTCCCGGCATGGTACTGTCTGCGGGAGTCTTCGGCTGGTCATTGCTGGAGTTGACCCGCGAGGGCCTGCCCGCTTTGAACTCGCTCCTGCTCACGCCTCCGCATCTGCCCCCCGCCCTTGTTGCTCCCGTCGAGTCCGCAGGCTGGGTTACGTTGGCTCTGGGTGTTTCTCTGTTCTCCTGGCTGCTCTCGCGCCACCTCGTTGGCCGCGGCGGGCTGCTGTAAGCGCGCTTGCCGTCCCTGACTCCGGCGCGCAACACTGAAAGCTGAATGCTGACTCCTCTAACGACGGAAATCTCTGCCGGGTTGGGCGCGGCGGCCGGAGTGGGCCTTGCCGCTGGCGGCTGCGCCTATGCGGCGCTATGGCCCGGCTCGCGGCTCTTCGGGCGCGCCCTGATTGCGCCCGCGCGCGCCGGCGAGCTGGCTCTGACCTTTGACGACGGCCCCAATCCCGCGTGGACGCCGCGCCTGCTGGAGATTCTGGCCCGGCGGCAGGTGCGGGCCACATTTTTCATCGTCGGCAGCCGCGCGGAAAAAGAGCCGGAACTGGTGCGCCAGATCGTCGCCGCCGGTCATCTGATCGGAAACCACTCCTGGAGCCATCGGAATCTGGCGCTGGCCCCGGCCCGCCGGATCGAGGAGGAACTGGTCCGCACAAGCCGCACGCTGGAGCAGATCGCCGGATCGCCGGTCCGCTGCTTCCGTCCACCCTTTGGCGCGCGGCGGCCCGCAGTCTTGCGCATCGCCAGAGATCTGGGGCTGCATCCGGTGCTCTGGAATGCGATGACCTCCGACTGGAAGAATCCCTCGGCGGAGGCGATCGCCCGTCAGTTGGCCGCCAAGATCGACCGCCTGGAGGGCCGTGGACTGGCCGCGAACATTGTTCTGCACGACGGCAGCCATCTGGACCCCGCTGCCAATCGCGGCCCTTCGGTGGCCGCCGCGGCACAACTGATTGCGCGCTATCAGGAGAGCCGCAGCTTTGTCACGGTGGACGCATGGATCGACGATGCGGGAATCCTTCCCCCGCAAATCGAATCCAACACAGCAAGTTCGAAGTGATCTGGCGAGGCATGACCATGACGCTATCCGCCCTTGAAGTGAATCAGTTGAAGCAGGCTCCCACCGTCGAAGGCGTCCTGCCGGCCGTGCTGAGCCGCTGGAGTCCGCGCTCCTTTGCCAGCCGCGATGTCAGCCCGAGCGATCTCAAGAAGCTCTTCGAGGCCGCTCGCTGGGCCGCCTCGTCGATGAACGAGCAGCCCTGGCGTTTTCTTGTCGGCAGGCGCGACTCATCGACCCATCAGAAGATTTTCGCCACGCTGGTAGATGCCAACCTCAGTTGGGCGGGCGCGGCGCCGGTGCTGATTTTGGGTGTGGCGCGCGGTAAATTCACCCACAACGGAGATCTTAACGCATATGCATTCTATGACTTGGGAGCAGCCTCCGCGATTCTCTGCCTGCAAGCCGCAGCGCTGGGTCTGAAGACACACTCGATGGCCGGATATGACCACGACGCAGCCCGCAAGGCCTTCGCAATTCCCGATGATTTTGTGCTTGGCGCGGTGATCGCGCTCGGCTATCAGGGCGAACCCTCAGCCTTGAGCAGCCAGCAACTGATCGAACGTGAAATCGCTCCCCGAACTCGTAAGACATTGGAAGAATTCGTCTTATCGGAGCTTGGAAGCCCAGCAAACTTAGACTGATCTCGCCGCGCGGCCTGGATTTCCCGATGAAGACTCCCGCTTTCGCGTTACATTGGAGGCGGGAGTGTTGCTTTGATCGAGACCCGCTCTGCTGCCCAAAAACCTGGCCCGCGGCTTGTCCGCCGGCCTCCCACGACCTCTCGCCACCGTACAAACTGGCGGCGGCGTCTGACGATTGGCTCCGTCCTTTTGATCTTTGCATTGCTCGGCCTCGGCGAGCTGGCGCGCCTGCTGGCTCCGCGGGCAAATACCTCGCTTACCCGCTTTGACGCCATCATCGTGCTGGGCAATCCGGCTGACAGCGACGGCAATCCCACGCCGGAGCAGTTGGCCCGCGTGACTGAGGGCGTGCATGAGTATGAGCGGGGCATTGCCCCCAGGCTGATTCTCACCGGCGGAGCAGCCCACAATCAATTCACCGAGGCGCGGGTGATGGCGCGCACGGCTGAGGCCCAGGGCATTCCGGCCGAGGCGATCGTTGTGGAGCCGGAGTCGAAGGACACAATGCAAAATGGCTGCAATGCGGCACGGATCATGAGAGCGCACGGCTGGCGATCGGCGGAGGTTGTCTCCAGCTCCTATCATCTGCCCCGCGCCGGCCTCATCTTCAACCAGTTGCCGCTGCTCTGGCGCAGCCACGCCGCGCCCCCGCTGGAACCGGAGTCCTCCGGCTACCGATGGGCCGCTCCCACGGTGGAAGCGGCCAAGACCGCGCGCTACCTGATTTGGGCGCGCTGGCGCGAGGGTTGCGCGTTGCCGCCGGAATAATTTTGTTGCCGGGCCTGCATTGTCCGCTATGGGCGCGGTCCTGTAAGCTGAATAGCGATGCGTAACTCTGTAAGTTTATCCGCCACTCTTCTTGTTGCCGCCCTGACCCTCTCTTCCGGACTGGTTGCCGGAGCGCAAAGCACCGCTGCGCCGACGGCCGGCAATGGCACCTACGTCGCCAGCGATCCCTTGGCCAATGTGCATTATGACAACCGCTACGATGTTTCGCTGGGCTTGGCCTATGACCGTATCAAAGCGGGAGCGAGTGTACTGTCAGGAGCCAACCTGGGCGGGCTGGATATCTCCGGCTCCTATTGGTTCCGCAAGCATTGGGCCGTTGAGGCTTCCGGACGCAGCTACCTGGGCACCAGCGGCGACGGCGCAGCGAACGCGGGCAGTGTGCACAGCCCGTTCGTCAGCCAGTACCTGTTTGTGGGCGGCGGCGAATGGCTGGGACCGCACAACAAGCATGGCGCCATCAGCGCCCATCTACTGGGGGGCGGCGCGTACTTTGATGCCCATCTGGGCAATGTCTTGCCTGCCGTGGAGAACTTCTATCCCAACCAGCTTGCGCCCGCGGCGATCATCGGCGGGCACATCGATCTGAACCGCTCTCCGCGCTGGGTCTTGCGCCTGACGCCCGATGCGGTGATGACGCACTACACCACTGCCGGTCCGCAAAAATACTCGCAGTTCGATGTGAACTTCGCATTCTCGGTGGGTGTCGAGTACAAATTCAAAAAGAAGCGGTAAGTTGCCGCGCGCCAGGGGCTTTCACGATGGACCCTTCTGGCATCTCTTCCCAAAACCGGAGTTCTCCTCGATCCTCTGCGATCGACCGAGACTCCGGTTTTGTCTTTGCGGCGAACTTCCTCTATAAAGTGAGATGGGCGACTGACTTCCGTCCTTTATGGTATTCTCCCCCTTCGGCAGCATCGCAAGGGGAGAGTTGCCGGAGAAGAGACCGCGCATCCGGCGCTTGATTGCGCTGCTGGCGGGAACTCCGAGGTCGCAAACAGTGACGAAGGCGGGGGATTACAGGCTATGAGAGACACACTGGGAGTCTTGCTTGCTGGCGGTGCGGGAGAACGCCTCTTCCCCCTGACGCGGGATCGCGCCAAGCCGGCGGTGCCCTTTGGCGGGCACTATCGCATCATCGATATCACCCTCTCCAACTGCATCAACTCCGGCCTGCGCAAGGTCTTCATCCTCACGCAATACAAGGCGCTCTCGCTCAACCGGCATATCCGCGAAGGCTGGACGGGCATTGTGGCCCAGGAGCTGGGCGAATTCTTCGAGCTGCTGCCTCCCATGCAGCGCACCGGCTCCAACTGGTACATGGGCACCGCCGATGCGGTCTACCAGAATATCTACTCGATCGGCAGCGAACAGCCCAAGCACATGATCATCCTTCAGGGCGACGCCATCTACAAGATGAACTACAGCCGGATGCTGGAGTATCACAAGGAGACCCATGCCGAGGTGACGCTGGCCACTTTGCCGATCGCGCCGGAGGAATCGAAGCGGTTCGGCGTGGTCGAAGTGGCGCAGAGCGGCGAGATTCGCGGCTTCCAGGAAAAGCCCGCAACCACCAGCTTCCGCTCCCCCTTCAATCCCGGCTCGGTCGATGCCTCGATGGGTATTTATATCTTCAATACGGAGATTCTGCTGAAGGCGCTGATCGCCGACGCCGAGGACAGCAACTCGAAGCACGATTTTGGCCATGACATTCTGCCCAGTCTTCTCGGCAAGAAGAAGATGATGGCATACAACTTCGTGGACGAAAACAAGCAGCAGGCTCTCTACTGGCGCGATGTGGGCACGCTGGACTCCTACTATGACGCCAACATGGACCTCTGCTCGGTCTCGCCGGTCTTCAACCTTTATGACAAGAACTGGCCGATCCGCACCCGCGTACGCCAGTATCCGCCGGCCAAATTCGTCTTTGCCGAGCCGGGACGCTCCGGCATGGCCGTCGATTCGGTGATTACCGCCGGCGTTATCATCTCCGGCGCGTCGGTATCGAAGTCCGTGGTCTCGCAGGATGTGCGCGTCAACTCCTACTCGACGGTGGAAGCCAGCATCATCTTCTCGCACGTCAATATCGGGCGCCACTGCCGTATCCGGCGGGCGATCATCGACCGCCATGTGCACATTCCCGAAGGCACCATCATCGGCTTCGATCCGGTCGAGGACAAGCGCCGCTACTTCGTCACGCCCTCCGGGCTGACCATCGTCACGCGCGACGCCTCGCTCTTTGAGAACCCCGTCGAACCGGAGTTTCAGTTGCGCTATTAGGGAGGTTTACTTCGACCCTTCGCCGGGCGCGTAGTAGCCCTCCCGCGTCACCACCGTCAGATCGTCCTTGCTGGCCTTCAGCACGATCTTGTGGAAACCGCCCTCCTTGTCCACCATATCCGGCGTATAGGTCAGCAGATATTGTCCGCGCAACTCTTCGGCGATCTGCCCGTAGATCTCCTCCAGCTTCTCCTTGCTCTTGGCCTCGAAGTACCGCCCTCCGGTGCGCGTGGCGATCTTCTCCATGATCTTCTTGCCGTCTATCGCCGGCTGGCTGGAGCCGCCTCCGCCATGATGTCCTCCTCCGCCGGGATAGCCTCCACCGGGGTAACCGCCGCCACCGCCCGGCCAGCCGCCGCCATGGTGTCCGCCGCCGGGTGCGCCGCTCTGGCTCCGTTCCTGCTCGCCTTTGAAGTAGATCGTGTAGACGGCCAGGCCAGCCCGGTCGGCCGCATCCACCGCATCATTCAAATCCATCTTGCTGCCCCGGTCGACACCGTCGGAGAAGACCACCAGCGCCTTGCGGCCCGTCTGCTGCTTCATCAACTCGTCGCAGGCCAAGAAGATCGCATCGTAGAGCTGCGTTCCGCCACGCCGGCCATGCGCCTGCCCGCCCTGTTCCTCTCCGCCGCTCTCTGGAAGCTGCGAGTCGTTCTGTGCGGCGCGCGTCGTCCCCATCCCATCCAGTTCGCGGTGCAGCTTCGGGCGTGAAGCGGTGAAGTCCTCCAGCAGCTCGACCTCGCGGTCGAAGTGAATCAGAAAGGCCTGATCGGGAGTGGCGTTGGGCTTTTCGGGAAGCATCGTGTCCACAAACGCTCCCGCCGCTTTGCGTTCCTCATCCATCGCCGCGGAGACGCTGCGGCTGGTATCCACGAGCAAGCCCAGCCGGAAGGGCAGATTGCTCTCGCGCGTGAAGCTCTTGATCGTCTGTGGCCGCCCATCCTCGGTCAGCGTGAAGTCGCCGATCTTCAGGGTGGTCACCAATGCGCCCTTCTTGTCGCGCACGGTAACCGGCAGCACCACCTCGTGGGCCTGAATCTTCAGTGTGGCGGCTGGCTGGCCGGAATCGGCCGGTTGTGCGGATATGGATGCAAACAGGCAGACCACTGCTATCAGAAATGCGAAAAGGCATGAAAGGGATCGGTTTTGCATGGCGTTATGAAGCTGCACAGCTCTCCACACCGTTAGACGCAACCCCGCGCGCAGCGTTGACTAGGGCCGCCCTAAAGGCTCAACTGCGATAGGAACTTCCAGTTGCGCCGCAGGCTCTCTTCCACCGGCACGTCGTAGCCGTCCTGATCGACAAAGTACTGACGCACGCCCAACTGATGCGCCTCGCCCAGCATCGTCTTCCAGTCGATCGAGCCGGAGCCGGCCTCGGTAAAGCGGGCCGCCTTCGGGTCGAAGGGCGAATAGGTGAAGCCCGTCCCTGCTTTGCGGTCTTTTATGTGAATCAACGCCAGCCGTTCTCGGTACTTGCGCATCAATTCCAGCGGGTTCTCGCCCGCCTCGATGGCCCAGTAGATATCCAGCTCCAGCTTCACCGCCGGGTCCAGCTCGCGCATCAGCACATCAAAGCCGCGCCCGCTCTCCAGCTTCTTGAACTCGTAGTTGTGCGGATGGTAGCCGAATTTGACTCCCGCCGCCCGCGCCCTGGCCGCCGCCTTGTTCAGGTGCGCGGCGGCCTGCTTGAATCCCTCCAGCGAATCCCAAAGCGGCTGCGGAATCATCGGGCAGATCATGTATTCGACGCCCAGCTCGGCGGCATACTCCACGTCTTTTTCGAGGGTGGCGTAATCGAAGTGGCCGCTGGGCGCCTTGAGGCCAACACTTTCGATCAGGGCCTTCAGCTCCTTTGCGGGGCGGCTGTAGACCAAGGGATAGGTCTCGATCGTCGCATAGCCGATCTCGTGAATCAGGCGCAGCGTGGCGGGCAACTGCGCGTTGTCGAGCCGGTCGCGGACCATGTAAATCTGCACGCCGAACTCCAGACCGGAGCGTGTGGCGGCAGCCTGCGCTTTGAACGGCGCGGTCAAAGCGGCTCCCGCGGCAGCGGCGGAGAGTGCGGAAAATCGACGGCGTGTCAACACGAAACCTCCTCGGCGAACGCACTCAGCATAGCGGAGCGGTGCGGGAGATGGGAAGCGGCGCATCGCGGCAAGCCCGGATGGACGTGGATTTGCGGTTTACAGGACGGACTCCAGCCAGAGCTGCCAGAATGCCGCCGCTGCCTCTTCCAGCCGGGGGCCGTGCCGGAGCGCCGCAGCCCGCAGTTCACCAACGTCGATGCCTGCGTGGTGCAATTCGGAGGCGTGACCCACATACCAGCTCTCCAGACCAGCGGCAGAGACCTCGGGATGGAACTGCAAACCCAGCGCATAATCGCCAACGGCGAAGGCCTGATTGACGTAGCGCTCCGTCTTTGCCAGATGCAGCGCGCCGGGGGGGAGATCGAAGGTATCCCCGTGCCAATGAAAGAGTGATAGCCCCGATGCGAGCAGCGGAGCGAACCACTCCGGCGCACCGGCCTGCAATGCCGCCTGGATGGGAAACCAGCCGATCTCCGCGCCGTTTTTGCCTGGATATACGCGCGCGCCCAGTGCCGCGGCCATCAGTTGCGCTCCCAGGCAGATGCCGAGGATCGGCTTCCGCGCCGCCAATCGCCGCTCGATGCAGGCAATCTCATCCTTCAGAAACGGATAATCCTCCTGGTCGTAGACTCCGATCGGCCCGCCGAGAACGATCAGCAGATCGCAACTCTCGGCCTGCTCCAGAGGGAAGCGCGCCGTGGCCGCAAGAAGATTCTCGATCTCGAAGCCGCGGCGGCGGAGCGGCGCCTCCAGCGAGCCTAAATCCTCAAAGGCTACATGGCTGAGCGCCAGGGCGTGGCGTGGACGCATCTGCATGGAAGAAGTATAAAAGAGAACCGGCTTCCCGGCACGGCTTCAGCCAGAGGCCATGCTTCCGTGTTACATTGAGTTTAATCCTGGTGTTCGTTCCGATCGCTCCAAGATCAATCGAGTCTGCTGGCCGGTACGCGTAACGCTGGCGGAGGCTGGAGCAAGCGGAAGAGCGGACAGCCTGGTCGGGAACGGACTGCCCCCACGGAATGATCCCGGCCCGCTACGGCTATCCTGCAACCGTGCGCCCCGGAAGGCTTGTCTCAGGTAAATTGCGCTGCTTTGCGCTTCAGATGCAAGCGCTGCTTCAGCCTTGGATGCGAGGTATGGCTATGAGCGATCTGCAAGTTATCGGGCAGCCTGTCGTTCTCTTCGCCGAGGAGTGCGAATCCGGCGACCCCAACAAAGACAAACTGGATTCTGTCCTTCATTGCCACATCGACCTGGGCGATCTGATGATCGTTGCCGACGGGGTTGACGAGCATGGCGGCGGCTCGGTCGCATCGCGGCTGGTGGTCGAGCAATTCTGCACTTATCTGGCCACTCTCTCCCGCGATTATCCGGTCGAGAAAGCATTGCGCGAAGCCACGTCAAGAGCCAATGCCAAGCTCATCTCCGAGGCCAGGGCTTCCGGCTCGAAGTACCTGCGCCTGGGCTCCACGGTGGTGGTGGCTTTACTGCAACAGGATGCCGCCGGAACCAGCGCTTGGATCGGCCATATTGGCAACAGCCGCGCCTACCTGGTGCGCGGCCGCCGCATCTACCGCTTGACCGTCGACCACTCCGCCGCGCAATCGATGCTCGACCGCAGTCTGATTACTCCCGAAGAGGCTTTGAATCACCCGGATGCCGCCGTGCTCACTCGCTGCCTCGGCTACCAACCTGGAGTTGAGATCGACATTGAGACGCATCCCGTCGGGATCGACGACTCACTGCTGCTCTGTTCCTACGGATTGTGGGGCAGCCTCACCGACAAGATGATTGAGAAGGCGACCATTGATATCAGTGTCCCGGTGGAGGACGCGGCCCGCACTCTCTTCGAACTGGCTTTTGCAGCCGGCGCACGGGAGAATATCGCCGTTGAGATGGCGCGATTCACTCCGCCTCCCGAAGCTCCCCGTCCGCCCAAAGCGCGCTTCACGCTCTTGCAGGTTTTGACGGTGATCCTGCTGCTCCTTGCCGGATTGTGCATCCTGGCCTGGTTCACGCTTTAGGTGTGGCATCTTTCGGTCTCTCTGACGAAGGAACCGGATCAGGAACCGCATTCCAGCATCTCGGCCGGAAACTCCGCCGAGTCGTTCTCCTCCAGCGCCGCATCGGGATCCTCGACGCCGGCAAGCTGAGCTGAGAAAAATTCATCCACCTGGGCCAGCACTTTGCTCCCGGTCTTGGCCTGATAGATCGCTCGCCGCAGCTTGGCTCCGCCTGCTACGCCGTGGGTAAACCAGGTGGCAAACTGCTTCATCTTGCCCGCCGTCTCACCCAGCCGCGCGGCGCGAGGCAACTCCTTCGTCGCCTCAGCCTCATCCAGCAGCATCTGAAAATAAGCGCGAATCATGCGGTAGCGATCTTCCACTGTGGGCCGCTCGTAGCTGCCAATTGCCGTGTACTGCGCAATTTGACGAAAGATCCATGGATTCGAGGGAGCGGCCCGCCCAATCATCACCGCGTCGCAGCCGGTCTCGGCCACCATCGCTGCCGCGTCCTCCGGCGTTCGGATGTCGCCGTTGCCAACGACCGGAATTTTCACCGCCTGCTTTACCCGGGCAATCCACTCCCAGCGCGCCTGACCGCTGTAGCCCTGCTCTCGCGTCCGGGCGTGCAGCGCCAAGCCGTTCAGTCCCTCGCCTTCGGCCATCCTCGCCAGCTCCAGGCAGACAATGTCGGCATCGCTCCAGCCGAGACGGAACTTCACCGTGAAGGGAATCGTCACCGCTTTGCGCACGGCCTTGAAAATCTCCAGTATCCGCGGCAGATCGCGCAGCAGCCCCGATCCGCCATTCGATCCCACCACGCGCTTGGCCGGGCAACCCAGATTGAGGTCCACCAGATCGAATCCAGTCTCCTCTACTATCCGCGCCGCTTCGGCCAGCGTCTCCGGATTGGCCCCGAAGATCTGTGCGCCAATGGGATGCTCGTCGTCGTAGAAGGTCAGATAGCGCAGTCGCTTGCTCTCGCGCATCCGCGCCAGACCGTCAGCCGAGGTGAACTCGGTCATCAAGAGGCCGCAGCCGGATTGCGTGTTGGTCACGGCGGCATCGATGGTGCCAATCTCCGCACCCTGATCCCTGATCCCTGATTCCTGTTCCCTGGAAAACAAACTCGCGTGGCGAATGAAGCGCCGGAAGACGGTATCCGTGACGCCGGCCATCGGCGCCAGCACCGTGGCCGGAGCCACTGCTACCGGCCCCACGCGCATCTCGGCTGGCACCCGCGCCGTGGCGGGCATCGCGTGCTCGGTGGGATTGTCCCATTCCTTCTTCACGGTAAAGCCCTTGCCCGCCATCAATGCCTTCCGAGTTATCCGTAGCCAGCCGACAGCAACCAGTTCACCGGCGATGGGCGCAACTGTTCGTAATGAATCGTCAGCGATTTACAATTCCTCGCGGTACTCCCAGTTGGCGGTATGTTCGGCGACAAAGCGGTCGGATAGTTCGACGATCTCCTTCGATGAGCGGAAGCGCTCGGCCTTGAGAAGAACCTTGACATCGGCATCCTCCTCCGAAACATCGACATAGAGCATTCCTAACCGCCCCACTCCGTCGGGAGCAAGACACTGATTCTTTAATCCCTTGCTCGGAATCCACTGTTGCTTATCCGGCACCGTGCAAATCACTGCTATATACCGGAAATGGCCCCGAAATCCAACGAACTCCGTCACGGCCGCGGCGACAACCTTTTCGAGGTATGCCGAATAACCATGGTCGTCGGTATGGCCGGGTTCCCAGAGTACGAGTCTTACTCCGTGGACATCTCCCGAGCCAGCCCTATCAATGGCGAGAACGTCCAATTTCCCCCCGTCCCAATCGGCATCAAAATAAACCTTTGGATAAAGGAGCTTGTGAATTAGGTGATTCTGCAAAGCGTTCTTCGCTCTGCCGCAATAGTGCTCAATCTGAAGTTCCTGAATTTCAATCATCTCACCACCCCTCAATCTTCAATGCTTTGCCCGTTTCTTCTGCCCAGTCCGCAAAACGCATGGCTTGTATTACGATGTCTTCGACCTCATTTTCTCTTACCGTTACTGGATCGTACTCAACCCTGTTCTTCTTGGAGAGCAGCCTTTCAAACCGAACAGCACCTTGAGTCTTTTCAAACTTGCGATCGGCAAGTCGCTGTTTCAAGTCTCTTGGCGCGTTACGATGATCGTCCGAAGACACATCCTCGCAACCCATGCCAGTTCTCAAGGCATCGCTGTAGGAAATCGCGCAGTGAATGCCCAGTAAAGCAGGGGAGAATCTGTACCCGGCCAGATCGTCCTTCAGCAGATCCATTCCTTTCAGGAAGTCTCTAGCTCGATCCAGGAAGTGTTGGACTTGCACAGCCGCCATGCAGCCATTCTCGCATAAAAACAATGCGAAAGATGCGGTGGTCCGAGATCGTTAATTCAGCCGGGCAGCTCATCGACTTCATAGACAAACGGCTGGCCTTTCGACTCCGGGTTCCAGCCCGCCTCGATCGCCCGGCGGATGTGCGCTTCCACCTTCGCGGGAGAGATATTCTGCTGGACGAAGTCGGTCCGTGTGAAGCCGACCTTCTGCGTCTTCACAGCCGGATACTCCAGGTGAAGCTCGCGGCGCACGCCCTCCGCAACCTTTACGTGGATGGCCACGCCCTTCCAGCCCTCAGCGGTCGTCAACTGCTGCTCGCGGTGCAGATGCCAGATCAACGGGAAGCCGTCAATGATCGTTGTCGCATGAAGCGATCGTTTTGTGCGGGGCATTCTGGCTCTCATCTCCGACGCATCGGTTCAATCTACGCCAAAAGGCTCCTGCGCTCGAACCAACACAGCAAGGCCCCCGCCTTGGCGGAGGCCCATGTCGTGCGAGCCGATTGCCGGGGCCCGGTTACTTGCTGGCTGCGGCGGCGGCGACTGCGCCGTCGCTCTTGGCGTATTTGCGGCGGAAGCGCTCGACGCGCCCGGCGGTATCCACCAAACGCTGTTTACCGGTATAAAACGGGTGGCAGACCGAACAGATTTCCACGTGAATGTCGCCCTTGTGGGTCGAACGGGTCTCAAAGTTGTTTCCGCAAGCGCACTTGACCTGCACCGCAGCGTAGTTGGGATGAATCTTTTCCTTCGGCATCGCTCTAAAC
>Ga0181528_10000348_pt1 | contig 35810 bp, 31 predicted proteins | sample PEATcosm2014_Bin_47_FD_119742 | JGI IMG/M metagenome (GOLD analysis project Ga0181528, IMG submission 119742) | Peatland microbial communities from MTU Mesocosm Facility, Houghton, MI, USA - PEATcosm2014_Bin10_10_metaG | ecosystem: Environmental > Terrestrial > Soil > Wetlands > Peat | place...
ACCTTGCCGTGGAGATGGTGGAAGTGGGCGAAGCGACCGGCGCCTTGCTGACGATGCTCAGTTCGGTTGCGGAGTTCTATGAAGAAGACGAGCAGTCAGCGCTTGCCGCGGCAATGTCGTTGATCGAGCCATTGATTCTGATCGTGATGGGCATCGTGGTTGGATTCATTCTGATCTCGCTTTACCTGCCGATTTTCAGTTTCACCGCAGGTTAATGAGCGGGCCGGATTAACGCACAAGCACCAGACAACAATGCAGTGAGGGTTATGTCACAACCGCTTTTTATAGAGCCTATTCCGAATGCAAGCGACGAGCAGAAGCGGGCACACGAACTGGCGCGCCGCTATCGCTGCGAATACGTTGAGTTGAAGGGCTTCAAGATTCAGCACGAACTCTTCAAGAAGATTCCGGTCGAACTGATGTTCCGGTTCAACTTCATTCCGTTGCGGGAACTGGAAGACGGGCGATTGGCCATTGCGCTCTCCGACCCCAGCCAGTTGAGTATGATCGACGAGATCAGCCTGCTGCTGAACCGCAGGGTGCTTCCGCGCGTCGCGACCCTGACCGAGATCACCGACATTCTAAAGAAGACCGAGCAGTCACAGCGCGTGCTGGACGAAGCCGGCGAAACCTTCACGCTGGATGTCATCCACGAGGACGATGGCAACGGCGATGAAACCATCTCGATTGAGAAGCTGACCCAGGAAAACGACATCAGCCCGATCATCCGCCTAGTGGATACGACTATCTTCACCGCCCTACAGCGGCGCGCCAGCGATATTCACATGGAGACGCGCGACGACTGCGTGGTGATCAAGTACCGCATCGACGGCGTGCTGCAGGAGGCGATGAAGCCGATTGCCAAGGAACACCACTCTACCATCATTTCGCGTATCAAGGTGATGAGTGAGCTGGATATCGCAGAGCGGCGCGTGCCCCAGGACGGACGCTTCCGGGTGCGCTACAACGGACGTTTCATCGACTTCCGCGTATCGATCATGCCCAGCATCCACGGCGAAGATGCCGTTCTTCGCGTGCTGGACAAAGAGTCGATGAGCGAGAAGTTCCACAAGCTCACGCTGGACGTTGTGGGATTCAGCGACTCCGATATCAGGAAGTTCAGGCAATACATCAAGGAACCGTACGGAATGGTACTGGTGACCGGACCGACCGGCTCCGGTAAGACGACGACCCTGTACGCCGCGCTGAATGAGATCAAGTCCGACGAAGATAAGATCATCACCATCGAAGATCCGGTGGAGTACCAGTTACGCGGCATCACGCAGATTCCGGTGAACGAAAAGAAGGGCTTGACGTTTGCCCGCGGGCTACGCTCGATTCTCCGTCACGATCCCGACAAGATCATGGTGGGCGAAATCCGTGACCAGGAAACGGCACAGATTGCCATTAACTCCGCTTTAACTGGGCATCTGGTGTTCACCACGGTTCACGCGAACAACGTGGTGGACGTGATTGGCCGCTTTCTGAATATGGGTGTCGAGCCCTATAATTTCGTTTCTTCTCTGAACTGCATTCTCGCTCAGCGATTGGTGCGGCTGATTTGCGAGCATTGCAAAGTGCAAGTAGAGTATACCGACGATGAGTTGATACTTGCCGGATTGAATCCTGAGGAGTGGCGTTCCATACCGTTCTACGAAGGTCCCGGCTGCATGGAGTGCGCGGGAACCGGCTTCCATGGACGAACGGCGATTCACGAACTGTTGGATTTGACCGACCGGATTCGCGAGTTGATTCTGGAGCGGCGGCCTAGTTCGGAGATCAGGCGCGCGGCGCGCGAAGAGGGAATGCACTTCCTGCGCGAGGCTGCCCTGGATAAAGTCAGGTCCGGTGTTACGACGTTAAAGGAAATCAACAAGGTTACTTTCATCGAGCAAACCCGCTAATGGCCGAAAGAAGAGTCGCAATCCGTCTGCCTCACATAGCCTGCGAGATTACGTCGCAGGGCGTGGCCGCAGTTCGCTCGGAGGGCAAACCGAGCATGATCGGGGCGATGCACTCCTGCTCCCTGGCGGCTGGAGTTTTGACACCCGCGCTCAACGCGCAAAATGTGCAGGATGTGCGTGCGCTCAGCGACGCCCTGGAGCAGGCATTGACTAACGTCGGCGGGCGCAACCAGGATGTGATCGCAGTATTGCCGGATTCGGCTGTGCGCGTGACTCTGCTGGATTTTGATTCCCTGCCCGAGAAACACAAGGAGGCAGAGGCCGCGGTACGCTTCCGACTGCGCAAGTCATTGCCGTTCGATATTGAAAAGGCGGCGCTCAGTTTCGATGCGCAACAGACTCCGCAGGGACTGCACGTGGCGGCGTCGATTGTGCTGCGCAGCGTGCTTGAGGAATACGAGTCGGCATTCCGCGCCGCGGGCTGTTCGCCGGGAGTAGTGCTGCCTTCCAGTCTGGGTGCCTTGGGAGCGGTGGACGAGGAAAGCCCCACGATGATGCTGAAAGTCGCACGGGACGCAACCTCGATCGCCGTGGTGAAAGGCGGGCAGTTATTGCTCTTTCGCGTCCTTGAAGGCACTGAAAAAGGGATTCCAACAGCCGAGCGCATGGCTGAGGACGTCTATCCTTCGCTGGTCTATTTCCAGGATAACTACGGCATGAGCGTAGAACAGGTGCTAGTCTGCGGAGTGCCCGATCTGGACGAGTTATCGCAGGCCATGAATGCTCAGGCTGGAGTCAAGGTTAGAGAGCTGATCGGATCAAGCCTGGCGTCTGGAACCCTGCGGAACGATTTTGCAGGCGCAATTGGAGCGCTGATCTAAGAGAGAGGATTGGGACGGTGCGACTTAGAATCAATCTGGCAACAAAGCCGTACCAGGATGTCCGCCGCATTCTGATGCAGTGGGGCGGAGTGGTGTTGCTGCTTGCGCTTTGCACCGTGTTCCTGGTGTGGATGGCAGTTTCAACCTGGCGTGAGTCACGTGACGTGAATGCGAAGATTGCCTTGCTTGAATCCGATATCGCAGCTCTGGACCGGCAACGCGCAGAAGCGCTGAAGGTCTTACGGCTCCCGCAAAATACCTCTGTGGTGGATACCTCAAAGTTCCTGAATGGACTGATCGCGCGCAAGTCGTTCTCGTGGACCCGCGTGTTTATGCAGTTGGAAGAGATCGTTCCGCCAAAGCTGCACGTAGTCTCCATTTCGCCGGAATTGCAACCAAGGACCAACACCGTGGAAGTGCATCTTACGGTTGCAGGCACCTCACGGGAAGCCGCCGTGGAGCTGGTGAAACGATTGGAGGAGTCGCCGTCATTCCGCGAAGCGCGCATTGCGGAAGAAAGCGAGGGACGCCGCGATCAGGCAAGCGTGGACACCGTTGAATTTCAATTGATAGCGCTTTACATTCCTACCAAGACTAGTCAGGTGGCGGAAACGCAACCGGCGGGCGCCAAGGTTCAGCCTGTCAAAGGACGGCTACGATGATCGGCGAATTCCGGGATATTCGAACGCAGCTCCTGATTGCCGTTGGAGTTCTGGTGTTGATGGACTTGGCGGCAGTTGGATTGCTGCTGTCTCCTGCAGGCCGTTCGCGCGCCGCGCGCCAGCAGGAAGTTGAACAATTGCGGATGGAAAAGATTGAAAAAATACGGAGCGCCGCTCCAGCACAGGGCATGGACCAGAAAATTGCCGCGGCTCGCGAACAGGAGGCCAAATTTAACAGCGAGAGGCTGGCGCAGCGCTACTCGGCGATGTCGGAGCAACTCTCGCGCATCGCGACTGAATCCGGCGTGAGCGTCTCCAACGTTAAGTATGACGAACACAACGGTGAGAAGGATGGCTTGGAGAAGGTCACAATTCCAGGATACGAGAGCATTGGCATTACCATACAGATCCACGGCACCTACAACCAGAACATGCGATTCATCAACGCAGTCGAACGGCAAAAAATGATGCTCCTGATCGACGGCGTCACCTTTGGAGGGATGCTGGGAGACGCACTGACAGTTTCGGTTCACCTGTCCACGTACTTGAGGAGCGCGGCATGAAGGCAGGGACGGAGAACAAAACCAAGCTGTACATGGCGATTGCGCTTGGCATTATCGCCGTGGTGACGGTGGCTCGAACCCTGATGCCAACTAGCCCGTCCGCTCCATCGGATGCAGCACCCGCCGAAAGAGGAAAGGTCGTGCTCACCGAGCCGCTGGACCCACGGTTGCGTCTGGATCTGCTCGCCAGTGCCGAGGAAGTGAAGTACGAGGGAAAAGGAAGAAACATTTTTCGGATCGCAGCCGAGCCGGTGATCGTTCCCAAGGTGACCGTGCCGCCCTTGTTGAGCCAGCAGGAACGGGCAGCCAAGAACGTGTACATTCCTCCGCCACCCCCGCCAATCACTCTGAAGTACTTCGGCATCGCTAACAGTAAGGGTGAAAAGCCAAGAGCCTTCCTCTCCCAAGGCCAGGACGTCTGGATCGCGCACGAAGGGGACGTGGTAAACCGCCATTACAGAATTGTCCGCATTTCACCCAAAGAGGTGGAAATAGAGGACTTGCTGAACAACAACCGCCAGAACATTCCCCTGACGCAGAGCTAGAGCCAATGACGTTGATCAGAACACGGCGCGAGCGCGAGAGGCCGGACGACTCCGGATACATGCTGTTGTTCCTGCTGCTTGCTGTCGCCATGCTGACGATCACGATGCTGGGAGTGGCGCGGAATTACAAGCGCGAAGTCCAGCGTGACCGCGAAGTGGAGATGATCCATCGGGGCGAACAGTACGAACGAGCGGTCCAGAGGTTCTACCGCAAGAACAAGGCATATCCCGCCTCAATCGAGCAGCTGGAAAAAACGAACAACATCCGCTATCTGCGCAAGCGGTACAGGGATCCAATGTCCCCGGATGGAACCTGGAAGATCGCGCACGATACGGACATCCTCAGTCTGACGTTGAAGTCTGGGGTTGGGCTGACTACGACGACAGGATCGGCCGCTGGCAGCTCGACGACTTCAACGGCTTCGACCCAGACGGCTTCAACCGACACAAGTAGCAGCACAAGCGGCACCGGTCAGGGTGCAGATACCTCGACGGCCTCGGCCACGACGGCAACCGCGACAGGTAGCACCGGGCTCTTGGGCCAGGGAAATAACGCCACCACGAGCGGGCAGGTGTTTGGCGGCGGAGCGATGGTGGGAGTCGTGAGTAAGTCTGCAGCGCAAGGAATTCACATATTCGGCGATAAGTCCAAGTACAATGAATGGTTTTTTGTCTACGACCCAAGGCAGGACACAGGGAAGAGCCTGCTGGTGGGCCCCTACGACCCCAAGAAGTTTGTGGGGACGTTCAGCACCGGACCAGTCAACACCAATACAGGAGCCAACGGTCCACAGACTCCGAATACGGGCGCTCCCGGCACCGTTGCGCCGATCGCAACGCCCCCCGCATCGACTTCAACGACAACACCGTAGGACTTCAATAAACCCCTTGGACGCAAAGAACCCCGTCACTTGGACGGGGTTCTTTAATCTTTTGGCAAGGCCGGTCGAACACCGCGCATTTACACGTTGAACGAGGAACCGCAGCCGCAGGTGCTCTTCACATTTGGATTCTCAAACTTGAAGCCTGCGCCTTCCAGGGTCTCTATGTAATCGACACTTGCGCCCTGCAGGTACATCAGAGAAGTAGCATCGATGAAGAGCTTCAGACCGTCGAACTCGAAAGTCTTATCCATCGCTCCGGCGCCGTTTTCAAACTGCATGCTGTAGGAGAATCCAGAACAGCCGCCACCGACGACACCCACTCGTAAGCCTGTGGGAACCGGAGTCTGCTGAGCCATGATCTCCTTCACCTTGGCGATGGCGGAAGCGGTAAGGGTGAGGGGGGCGTTCTTAACTTCAGGAGTTGTTGTGGTCGTCGACATCGCGGTTTCTCTCCTCGGGAATAGGAATTCATTATAGCAAAACTCCGGCACCCGTCGGTCGCGCAAACCGCGTTTTCCAGAGTCCAGCCTGTGTCTGTTTGGATGCAACCGGAAACGCGGAAGTCGCAAAATAGCTGACGATGCGAACTAGGTCGTATGAGTTGGCCAGCGTCGCCAAAAATAAATTTCCGCCAAGGCGTCCCAAACCGTGCCTATAATGCCTCCGACTTCGTCCTACTTCTCAGTGAAGCAGCCGCGAGTCACTTCCCTGCAGGCGCGGGGGCTGCGCCGAAGGTGGATTCATGGAACCGATGTCGATACTGTTGACGACGTGGGCCATACTGACGGCCGTGCTTGTCGTGTTGTTGATTTATCGCAACGCACTTTCCATGCACGAAGACGATCAACTCTTTCTCGACGAAGCGGAATCGCACCTGGAGAGGGAGCAGAAGGAACTGGCCATACGAATAGACCGGCTGCGCTCTTTCGTAAATGTCCTCGGTGCATCCAGTGGACTGCTGGTGCTGCTCATGGTTGGCCTGTGGGTGTGGCGCGGTTGGAACAGAATGTAGCTGGTCCGTTTCTCCGCGCGCTATTCCTTTGAGAATGGCTCGAAGACAAGTGGGTTCGGGCGGCGCGCATTTCCGACCCGTATCACCTTCTTCCCTTCGAGGAAGCCGATTAGCGACTCTTGAAGGATCTCGCCCCTCCAGCCCTCCATAACCTCTGGGCGGGGTGTGTCTTTTTGATCGAGGAACCAGCGCACAATTTCCTGTAGATCGCTGGTTGTCGCCAGCAACGCGGTATCCACTTCAGTCTCGGCGGCCAGGTTGCCAACGGCGACCGAAAGCAGTTTGGTCAGCACCGCAACCTGCGGCGGATCGTCACGGCGTTCGTTGCCAGGAAGATCAGGTTCCGGGGTCGAGCGTGCGACCGTAACCGCATCCACAACTTCCTGCTCGGCTTTGCGCAGCAAACGGCTATCGAGTCCACGAATCGAGAACAGATCTTCAACCGTCGCCGGAGATCGTCTTGCGACTTCGATCAACATGCTGTCGCCGAGCACGCGCGCCACTGGAACATTCAGCCTGCGGGCTTGGCGGTCACGCCAGCGCCACACTTCCCTGAGGACGGCGAGTTGACGGCGGCTAAGCCGAGTGCTTCCCGAAATTCTCCATCTCTCATCTTCGCGCATCACCATTTTGACCAGATGATCGCATTCGCCGCGAACCCAGCTCGTGCGTTCCTGCTTCTCGGCGCGGGCAAGGAGCTTTTCGCGCATTGGCAGAAGGTGGCGCACGTCGTCGGCGGCATATTCAAGCTGCACCGGGCGCAGCGGACGCTTGCGCCAGTCAGTGAAACTTTCACCGCCATTAACCCGCGCGTTGAGAATTCGCAGGCAAAGATTAGTGTGCGAGAGCGGATATCCGTAGCCAAGCAGTCCGGCGGCAAGCTGCAAATCGAGCACGCAGGCTGGAGCCTTCTCCGCGCCCTTGGCGCAGAATTTGATCTCCTGACGCGCCGCGACCGTAACGATCTCGCGCCCGGGTGATGCAAGCAGTTCCCACATGGGCTTCAGATCCGGCAACACGATGGGATCGACGACGAAAATCTTTTCCGGCGTGGAAAGCTGCACGAGGCAAAGCTCAGGCTCGTAACGGCCTTCCGAGATGAACTCGGTGTCAAGGCCAATTACGTTATGGGAGGAGAGTTCCCGCAGCAAGACTTCAAACTTCTGCGGGGAATCGATATAGAGTGTTTGCTTTAATGGCATTAAGAGTATGCGGCCCGAAACTCATTCTAAAAGAAGAAGCGCCCCGGTGACCAGCTTTGAATTCGGCGTGGCACCCACCCCCCTATATTTTCTGGTAAGAATTTGAAAACAGGATACTTATACCGAACTTCCTGTTCCCTGTATTCAGGATAGCAGAATTGAGGGGCCTATCCCCTCAGTTGGGGGAAGACTCTATTTGGCTTGGAATGAGAGGGTTGGGAGGAATGCACGAGAATTTGCACTTGACAGCGCACAGAACGGATTGGGAAAGCGCATTTTAGAGGCGGTTTGAAGAGATGTAAAAGTAGCCGGTGTATTCGAATTCAGTCAAGTGTCGTCCTGTTTCGTCCGGACATTTTGCTTTTGTACATCAGGTCATCTGCCCGCTTGATTAGAGACTGGTCTGTGTCCCCGACTTTCATGAGGGTGGCTCCCACGGAAATGGTAACGCGCAGGAGTTCATTCGCCACCGGAATCGCCGACGTTGCAATTAACATCCGACATCGCTCTGCAAAGGCGTTCAGCGCTTCAGGAGTTACGTCCGTAGCTATTACGATGAATTCTTCGCCGCCCCAGCGCCCCACGGTGTCGCCGGAGCGTAGCGCATGTGTGAGGGTCTGGCACACTGCTTTGAGAGCATCATCGCCGATTTCATGCCCAAAACTATCATTGACCCGCTTGAAGAAATCGATGTCGATCATTAACAAACCAACTCTTCGGCCAAACTGCTCGACCTCTTGAATTGCCTGTTTGATCTTCAGTTCGACATAGCGACGATTCGGCACTCCAGTCAGAGCATCGCGGAATGCAAGACCTTCCAGTTCTCCTACCCGTCTTTCAATAACGACTTTGTCGGTTCGGTCACTGAACACCTCGACCGCGCCAATGATGAGCCCTGCGCTATCCGTCATAGGGGCCACGCGGACGGTGACTGGAACGCGATGTCCAAGCTTGTGCCGGAGATAGACATCGGCTTCTCGCCGATCACCATCGACGATGGTGCTGGCGAGCGGACATCCCTCCATACAAAGGGCGCAGCCACCCGCATCCACATGCACCAAGAAATTGTCGAAACAATATCTTCCAATAGCTTCACTGGCGGAGTAGCCGGTCAGGTGTTCCGCACCTTGATTCCAGTATTGGATCCTGCGTTCTTTGTCAACGAAGTACACTCCGTCGAACAAACTGTCGAGTAACTTTTCGCGGAATGATGGAGTGGATTCGCCAGATGCTGGTTTTTGCGGAAAAAGCGGGTTCAATGCTGAGAAATCGGCCATATAGACCCCAATTCAAAGGCCAGGAAAGACGAACGTCGAAGATGATGTTACTCGAAGGCCTTCGAATTGTCAGCCCTCCGTTCCCACATTCGCCAAAAGATGGCGGACGTGGACCACCCACCGCGAAAGAGAGTTTCGGCCTTGCAAAAACAACCATTCGAGGTAAAAATCAGGCGAACCAGAGATGAAAAGGAGATTCCAGATGAAACACATTGGCTTCAAGTGTCTTTCGCAAACTCGAGTTTTCCGACGCCTGGTTGAGACCCTTCTCATGTTGGCGATGCTGGCTTGGAGCAGTGCCGCCTTTTGCGGCGAGATTCATGATGCGCTTCTGAAAGGCAATTTCAAGGGGGTCGTGGCGCTTCTCCAAAGCAACCCCAGTCTGGCTTCCAGCGGAAACAACGATGGCGACACGCCTCTGCACGTGGCGGCGCATAGTACCTGCCACTGGATGTCCAAAGGAATCTATGACCAGCTTCAAAGCGTAGAGCTGCTATTGCTCGTCAACAAGGCCGACGTCAACGCCAGGAACAAATTCGGCTTTACGCCTTTGCACCTGGCGGTCGTCTGTATTTGGGCTGGCTCATCCGAAACGCAGTTCCTGCTCGCCAACGGGGCCACGGTCGACGCCAAGAACAACCAAGGGAATACGCCCCTATACATGGCAGTGTTCTATAACCGAAAACGCATGGTGGAGATGCTTTTGGAACACGGGGCCGATGTCAATTTGAGGAACAACAACGGCGACACGCCGTTGCACTGGGCGGCGGAACGGGGTTACAGGGACGTGGCGGAAGTGTTGCTTGCCCACGGAGCCGATGTTAACGCAAAGAGCAAAAATGGCAATACGCCAATGCATTTAGCGGAGTTGAATCGGCACAAGAACATTGTGTCCCTGCTGGGCAAGCACGGCGGGCAGGACTGACGGATTCATTGGCGGACGGCGCACTCGACGTTTTCTTCATTGAGTGGAGCATCCACCCTTCACCTATGAGTTCGTCTGGAGTGATTCTGGTACCGCGAGACTATTCACGACGCTGCGAACTCCTTCAACGGACTTAGCAGTCATTTCCGCCAACAGTTTTTCCGCACGGGATAATACCGTGCCGGTGAGAGTGACGATGCCGTTATCGGCGTGGATCTGCACTGTCTTCAGAGAAATTGCTTTTGTGGAGTAGAGTTCAAACTCCACGCGGCGGGCCAGTTTATCGTCAACGCTCTCCGGCATGGCCTGGGCATTAGAGACGCTTAGATTGTCCATGAGTCCCTGGACGCCCGGAACCTGCCATGTGACTTGGTCCGCAGTGTGTTTCTGACTGGCTGTCTGGACGGTTCCGCCTAGAGTCACCGTTCGACCGTTTACTTCTGTGGTGATGTGGCATTCCGCTAATCCCGCACTTTTCGAAAGAGCGTCGGCAACTAAAGTCTTGATTTCCAGATCCGCTACCCGTTCGCCGAGGTGCTCCATATCCGAATTACGACTGATCGAAGGGTTGACGCTTAGATTGTTGTGCAACTGTTTGACGCTCGACGTGTCCTGGGCGATAACGCCCGCCACGGTTTTGATTTGTTCCGAAGGCACCTGACCTTCCAAGGTAACTTCGCCCCGGAGTGTTTGCACTTTGATGTCAAAGGGGGATACCTGTTTCGACAGGAGCAGCGCGGTGCGCACCCTGGAGGTGGTAGCTGCATCTTGCGTTGATTCCTGAATGGAGTGGAAGGCGTTCTGAACAGACGAATTGCGCGCAAGAATAAGGTAGCCCGCTCCTACGACAACCAGCAGAAGAACGAGCACGAGAATCACTTTGACGGAACCTCTCTCATCGTTTCCAGAAGATTTCAATTCTTCCTCCTTGGCACTTGGTTACCGCGCCATCTGGTGACTGCGGAAACTATCAGGTAGCAGGATAGAAGAGGGGAGAACGCGTGTCTGTGCATTTTTGAACAACTTTGCATTTCTGGCCTATTCTCGACCAGCATCCAAGAATGCCTCGCCTTGGCGAAAGGGTTGAGATTGAGTCGGAGTGGATGGCTCGAAGACGAGAAGGTAAAAAGACAGAAGTGCTCCAGCCGTGAGCATGTTGCTTCCCACCTTGTCCGCGCAATAGCAGCGCGGCAAACGTGGGGCACCCGGCTCCCAGATGACGCGGCACTTGAAAACTGAAAAGACGAGGCCGCATGGCGCGGCCTCGTCTGCTGTGCGTCGAGTCTTAAACCCTTACGCTGGCCACGCTCTGCACCGAGGGTACTTTGCGCAGTTCGGCCAGAGCTTCGGGCGAGACGCTGTCATCTACTTCCACGATGGCTAACGCCTGACGGCCTTCGCGCCCTAACGAGAAGCGGGCGATATTGATTCCGCGTTTGCCGAGCACCGTTCCAATGGAGCCGACAACGCCGGGGGCATCCAGATTGGCGATTACCACGAAGCTGCCCTCGAGGCGCGACTCGATATCGATACCGTTGAGATGGATGAGGCGCGGCGACGAACCGTGGACGATAGTTCCACTGCATTCCACCGAACCCGTAGGACCGGCAAGCCTGAGGTGGATATGGTTCACCCTCGCATTGGGATCGGCACGGGTTTCGCGGACTACGACGCCGCGCTCTTCCGCCGCTGCCTGGGCGTTGATGATGTTGGTGGGCTCGTCGGTATCCGACTGCAGAATTGCAGCGACAGCGGAGGCGCGGATTACCTGGGTTTTCCAGCCGCCAATTTCGCCGTCAAATTTCACGTCGATCTCGGCGAGGTTCGAGGCAAACATTTGAGCGGCAAATCGGCCCAGCTTGCCAGCCAACGCCATGTACGGGGCAATCTGCTTGTATTCCACGTCGGAGAGCGATGGCAGGTTTACCGCATTCTGCGCAATGCCCTGGATCAGGTAATCGCGCACCTGCCTGGCAATCTGAATTCCGACGGCCTCCTGGCCTTCCTTGGTGGAAGCGCCTAGATGCGGCGTGGCCAGCAGGTTGGGAGCGGAGAGCAGTCCGGCGCTGCGGGGCGGCTCCTCGCAGAAAACATCGAGCGCGGCAGAGGCCATGTGTCCGGAGCGAAGAGCGGCTTCCACGGCGGCTTCGTCGACCAACTCGCCACGAGCGCAGTTCAATAGGCGGACACCTGGCTTCATGGTGGCGATGGTTTCGGCATTGATCATGCCTGCGGTCTGGTGAGTGAGCGCCAGATGCAGCGTAATGTAATCGGCCTGCGCGTACAGCGCTTCGGTTGACATCAGTTCGATGCCAAGCTCTTTGGCGCGCGACGGAGACAAGTAGGGATCGCTGCCGATAAGCTTCATGCCAAAGGCGTGCGCGCGGCGCGCCGTCTCGGTGCCGATTCTGCCGAGGCCGATAATGCCTAGAGTTTTCCCTGCCAATTCGGTTCCCTGCAAATTCTTCTTCTCCCACTTTCCGGCACGGGTGGTCTGGTCGGCGCGCGAGATATGGCGCGCCATGGCAATCATCAATCCGAGCGTAAGTTCAGCCACAGACACGGCGCTGGCACCGGGAGCGTTCATCACCACGATGCCGCGGCGGGTTGCCACCTCCACATCGATGTTGTCCACGCCAACTCCGGCACGTCCGATGACACGGATGCTCTTGGCGGCTTCGATGAGTTCAGCATCGGCCTGCACCGCCGAACGCACAATCAGGGCGTCGGCGTCTGACACAGCAAGGGCTGGATCAAGCGCAAACTGCTCGGGCGTGATGACCGAGGAGTTGGGGATGGCCTCCAAAACCTTCATGGCGGCAGCGGCAATTTTCTCTGCAACGACAATCTTCACTTACTTTTCTCCGTTCTTGTACGCTTCCGCGTAAATCAGTTGAGCGGCGCGAAGTCCATCTCCGAGTTGGAAGCTTTCCGGTTTCAGTTTGGCTAGAACCTGCTCGATGCCGGCGATGATTCCGACGCAGTCAAGGTAGTCGAGGAAACCGATATGGGCGACGCGCAAAATCTTGCCCTTCATCTCGCCCTGCCCATCGGAGAGCACGCCCGCAAACTCTTTCTTGAAGCCCTTGACCAGGTCGCTGGAAGAAACGCCCTCGGGGGCTTTGATGGCCGTAACGGCACCGGCGTGTGAGCTGGAGAACAGCTCCAGTCCAATGGCTTTTGCCGCGGTCCTCATGCACAGAGCGCTCAGCTCGGCATTGGCAATCAGCAGATCGCGGCCTTTTGCGAGGTCGCCGCTTCCCTGCTGTTCCAGATAGTCGAGCGCCGCACCCATTCCGGCGATCAACGCGACGGAGGGCGTGTAAGCGCTTTCACCCTTGGCAGCCGATTTGCGTTCTTTGCGAAGATCGAAATAATAACGGGGCTGCTGGCTGGTTTCCATGCGAGCCCAGGCCCGATTGCTGGCCGCAAGGTAGGCAAGGCCCGGAGGAATCATCAACGCCTTCTGAGAGCCGCCGATGATCACGTCGATTCCATCGCCGTCCACGTCAAACGTCGTCGTGCCAAGTCCGGTGATGGCATCCACCACGAGAAGCGTATTGGTTCCCTTCACCAAGTTGGCCAAAGCCGCTACATCGTGGCGCACGCCCGTGGAAGTTTCGGTGGCCTGCACAAAGATGGCTTTCACGTCAGGCGTCAACAGGGCTTGGACTTCCTTGATCGGAAAGGTTTGGCCGTAGGGCTTAGTGAGGACAACCGTATCGCAATGGTACGCCTGGGCAATTGAAACCCATCGCTCGCCGAACTTCCCGGCGCTGAGCACCAGAACCTTATCTCCAGGGCTGGTCAGGTTACTGACTGAGGCTTCCATTGCCCCGGTTCCCGAACAGGCGAGCACAACCACATCGTTGCTGGTGCCGATGAAAACCTTCAACTGCGCCAGGACCTTGGTGTAAAGGGCACGAAACTCGGGTGTGCGGTGATGCAGGTCCGCGGCGGCCATTGCAAATTGCGCGGCTGGAAGCAACGGTGTAGGGCCAGGGGTGAAAATACGAGTCTTACGGAACATGAAGCCTTCTCCTGAGTGTGAATGCGCGGCAACCCGCGGTTCGAAAGAGAAATGCGGATTCAATATCGAATCCAACGATCATAAAGCTCTGAAAGGGACTACTGCGCGGAGTACGAGCACGATCGCGTCGAAATACGGGCTGACCAAGACCGTTGTCGGCTCTGCGTATTCGAGATCGAGGTAAGCAAGATAACACTCCGTTGGACCGGCTGAGGTATGCCCATCCGGGAGAATGAGCTTGAATACGATTCTAACAAAGTGCTATTCCTGAATGGAAATCTCTTTTACAAAAGGCGGCAATCGGAATGCCAAATCAGTACTTGCTGACGCTCCTGGCGAAGGCATGGGATACGGAGCGCGCGCTGGCCTTTCTGGCGGCTGCGGAGTCACAAGGACTCGCGCTGAAAGCCGGGGAGGCACGTCCACTCGCGGGTACCGGCGTCTGGATGCAGCGCGCCTGGGCTGGGTCAAGAGGGGCGCTCGGCGTGGAATCGCTCGAAAAGTTGCGCGAGGCTGCCGAGAGCGCGGGCCTCGATGTGTTTGTGGAGCCAGAGGCGCTATACCGCACGCCGCGCCGGCTGTTCGTCTTTGACATGGATTCGACGTTGATTCAGGCCGAAATCGTGGACGAACTGGCCGGGCTGGCCGGGGTGAAAGACGAAGTTTCCGCCATCACCTCTTCCGCCATGCGCGGTGAAATTGACTTCGCCACCAGCCTGACCCGGCGGGTTTCGCTGCTGCGGGGGATCCGCGAAGAGCAGACTGTTGAGTTGCAGGCGCGGATCGCAATGGGGGATGGTCTGGAACGCTTGATGGCCGGTCTGCAATCTGCGGGATGCAAAACCGCCATTCTTTCTGGGGGATTCGGCTTTTTCGGCCGACATATACAGAAGCGCCTTGGCTTTGACTACCTCTATGCAAATGAGTTGGAGATCGACGACGGCGCACTTACAGGCCGCCTGGCAACGGCCATCGTCGATGGAAAACGCAAAGCCGCTGGCTTGCGCGAGATTGCCGAACAAGAAGGTATTCCGTTAGAGCAGGTGGTTGCCGTCGGCGACGGCGCAAACGATCTGCCGATGCTGGCGTTGGCTGGAACCGGCGTGGCCTACCATGCCAAACCTATCGTGCGGGCTACGGCGGCTTTCAGGCTGAATTACTGCGGCCTTGACGCGCTGTTGCATATGTTGAACCGGGATTAAGCTTGGGACGCCAAATCGAGAATTACCAGTGTTACCAAGGTACTCACCCTATGGAGTCCGCGTTGGTGGGTTTTGCTATGAGAAATAAGTACGGAACGGAGGATACCTGCTAACTTAAAGTAGTTGAACTGGCTGATTTTTTGCTCCGGCCTCGCGCATGCGCGGGACGGCAAAATCGAACTGCGGATGAGTATGGCTACATGAGAGAGAGCAACTATCATAATTCCGTGCGACGATCTGAGATATCAGGCTTTTCTCTGCTCGAATTGATGGTGGTCATTTCGGTGATCGCCGTTATCGGTGCGATTGCGCTTCCCCAGTTGACAACGTACCTCCGCGTTTACCGGTTGAACAATGACGCCCGTTCCCTGGTCGGTGAAATCAACCTCGCGCGCCTCAGAGCCGCATCCATCGGCGGACGGGCGGAAGTGATCTGCGATACTTCGACCACCGGCGCAACGGCGCTGACTTGCGGAATTGCAGTCCGGCAACTGGGTGACACGGCTTATCACGGATATCTTCCGGCTTCGATTCAGATCAGCAATGCCGTATTGGATATGCCGACGCAAATCCGCCTCACGGGTACGGATTCTTTCGGATTCCCGTCTGCGGCTACCACTGGAGCTGGGTTAAGTGGCGTGAGCGGACAGTACGAATCGACGCCTTTCAATTGCAGTGCGGTTGTATTCAACTCGCGCGGCCTTCCGGTCTTCGATTCCCTCGCTCATATTTCGACCGCCGGCGTCGCCAACACTTGTGCCACCATCCCATCGACGATTCCCGCCGATGGAACGCGAAAAAGTAACTACGTGATGTATTTACAAAGCGGCCAAATCAATTACCTGGCCGTAGTCGTGGACGCCACTGGCAATCCGTCCCCTTGGCGATGGAACAGCGCTAGCGCGTCATGGACCTTGATTACCGACTAACCGGTTAGGAAGTATCGAGATGAAGCAAGAGTCACACAGCATCGATGCCAGGTTAACTGGAAAGCAGCGCGGCTTCACCGTGTTGGAGACGATGTTTGCCACCATGATTTTGCTCATCGGGGTGACCGGACTGATGACCCTGTTTGTCGTTTCCGCGGTGCGAAATGCAGGCAACGGCGACCAGGCAACCCGGACCACGGAATACGCCCAGGACAAGATGGAGCAGCTACTTGCCCTGACCTACACTGACACGACCAGTAATGTGACCGGCTTCCCGACCACTGCCAACGGCTGCAGCGCTTGCGGCTTAACCGTAGGAGGGTCGCTGACGAGCTTGACCGCCAACTACTTTGACTATATCGATACGACCGGCGCTCCGGTCGCTGCCATTACGTCGCCGAACTCCGCTGCATACACGCGGTATTGGTTGGTTGAAACCCCAGCCGGATTGACGGGCATGAAGAGGATTACCGTAAAAGTCGTTGCCAATCTAACCCTCGGAACAAATTCGATTGGCACGAGCAGCCTGTCTCCGACAACTACGCTCGTGTCGTTAAAATCCAGCGTTACGTACCCATAAGGACGCAAGGTGAGCGAGGTAAAACAATCCGTGCGCAAGAGCAAAGCAGGTTTCACCTTGCTGGAGCTGTTGATCAGCATGGCGCTTTTGCTGGTGATTTCTTCGGTTGCGATCGGAGGAATGACTTACTTCCAGAGGAATTATCGTTCCAGCGAAGAGCGGAAAAGCTTACAGGCAAAGCTGCGCGCCACAGTCGAGCAATTGTCGCAGGAGATTGGGCAGGCGGGTCTTGTCCCATCGGGACTTTCAGGCAACCTGCCTTCGGGCACTCCCTACGTATTCAATCAATCCACGGTTGGCGCCATGGCTTACTTGACCGCCACGAGCGCTGTAGGCGCTACCGTTCTTTCCGTCTCTTCCACTGCTGGAATGTACCCGGGGGAATGGGTCATCCTCGACACGCCTGACCTGAATCAGACTTTGGGTACGCCCGAAGAGAGAGTTCAGATTGCGAGCATCAACAGCTCCGCTTTGACGATCACGGTAAGTGCCACGACGAACGCCCATACACCAACGGCGAGCAACCCAGTGCCGATCATTGCGCAGGGAGTCTATCCCATGGGAGTGTGGACGAACACGGCCATCAGCTTGCCCGACGCCAACAACCACGCACAGACTCTCACGATCTTCGGCGACATCAACGCTGACGGAAACATGGTGGTTGTGAAATACCAATGCCCGGCTACTTCCACGACAACCGGACCACTGCTGCGCAAGCAGTACAACGTATCGGCCTCTCCAACCAACACCGGCTGTGGAGCAACTGCGGTACCAGACGTTACTACGACGCTGATTGACAATGTGACGTTCTGCCAGTTTACCTATCAAGCCATCACAGCCAATGGCCACATCTACGCCCCTAGCGTTGGAATTTCCCTGACCGTGCAGTCCATAAACAAAGATCTTCAGACCGGAAGTCCTATTTCCGTCACGAAGAACATCCTTAATATCCAGCCGCGCAACATCGTTAACGCTTACAACATGGACTTGAATCCGCTGGCTGCAAATTCAAGCGAAGACTCGTATACCAGTCAGCTTCAAACATTGCCCGCGACACTTTCGCCGCAAAGCATTCTTAGCTCGAATTGCATACCGTGAGGAACAGAATGAGCTCTTGCCAAACCACAAATCTCTCGCGCCGGCAGAAGAACCAGAGGGGCGTTGCGCTGGTGATGGCGCTGGTCGTGCTGTTCGTTCTCTCGGTGTTGGGTGCCGGAGTGATGTTCTCGACTCAGACCGAGATGTGGAACTCGGCAAACTTGCGTGGCACTACGCAGGCGCGTTATGTAGCCGAGGCCGGAGTCTCGCAGGGACTCACCTGGCTGAATTCAACGTTGACCTGGACTAATATTGCGCCCGTTCTTCTCAGCTCAAGCTGCAATTACTCGGCGATCCCGATAACATGCACGCTCAACGGGAATTCGATTCAACTCGTGATCGGAAACAACGTGGGCGGCGTTACCGACACCTGGGGCACAAGCCTTCCGACAGTCGCGACAAACCTTGGCACCAGTTACACAGCCGGGGCTACCGACTTCACGAGCCAGTACACCGGCTTCACCGCCCTGAGCACGAACTCGGGGACGAATCTGACGAATCTCCCATCTGGCAGCACTTTCAAACTCTCGGCACAGTTGTTGCAGGTGAACCAGCCTGCATCCGGGCTGATTCGCGCGAAATGGAAATTGATTTCGGTTGGAACCGTGCCCGGGATTGCGGGAAGCAAATCGAGCGTAGAGGTGCAGGAAGTTGTCGAAAACACTATGTACGTCAGCGGCTCCGGCAGCGGAAGCCAGATGTTTCCAGCAGCTCTATGGGCTACTGGGACCGGGTGCAATACGGTCTATCTGAATGGAGGAGGCAGTCTCGGCAGTTACGATTCGACTAAGACCACGCCGGGCACGGTTCCTGCCAACGCCTACACTCGCGGCGACATATACAGTAACGGGAACGTCTCGATCTCAAACGGATACTACGTTGGGGGAAGCCTTTATTCGTCGCAGACCGGCGTTGACAGTGCAATGAATTATTACTACTGGAACTCTTCGACAAGCCAGGAGCTTCAGGCCTTTTGGGGCACGGCCAACGGATACGCGGGGAGCCAGGGTACCGGAATGGGCTGCGACTCTACGCACATGTACGCCCTGAACGAAGACAACAGCGGCAACGTGGTTACAGGTGGGCTGGGTACGACACTGAGTCAGTATGTAGGCTGCTGGACGGCGACGAGTAGTTGCCCCGCCGGGTGGAATACCTACATTGCCAAAACCCTGCCGGCCACGCCCAACGCAGCCATTACGGTCGCGGCAAACCCTGTAAACTGCTCCGCCAGTACCGGGGGCGATGGAGGCTGTGGCGGCAGCTATAACTGGAATGCCACAAATACCGGCACTTGGAATGCAACCGGTGGAGTCGGCGCCACCCACGAACAGATTCTCTCCAGCGGCGCATACGCATTCTCGATCGCGCCAAGCGCTACGGTCAACTATGGCGATGTAAATCTGGGATCGAGCAATGTTGAGATGCATTTAACGCCTGGCACTTACAACTTTAACAGTCTGACTCTCACGAGTTCAGACAAGGTCGTTATCGACCTGCCATCGTCTTGCGCAACTTCCACAACCAGTACTCCTGGATGCCGCGTCACGATTAACATTGCCGGGAAGCCGAACTCGACCGATACGGCCATAAGCCTTAGCGGCGCTGCGATTACGAATGCCACGGGGAGACCGGGAAACCTGCTCATCCAGTACAACGGAGCCGGAGCCGTTAACATCAATGCCGGGTCCGCGATGTTTGCAACCATCTACGCCCCGAACTCCGCTTTCACAATGTCAGGCGGCGTCGGTCTCTATGGAGGAATCGTCACCAAGACGGCGAAGATCACAAACCCGAACGGCAGCCACCCAATGATCACCTACGATACGAGCCTCGGCACAGACGGCCCCACGCTTCCGGGCGGTTCTACTCCTGCGGTGACAAGCTTCCACATCGATGAGTTCAGTTGGAGTGCATTCTGAGGATCGTGAGGCCGGTCAAGGCGCTGGCCTCCTCTTTTGATTGCAAGGAAATTGATAGTCGCTGGAGTTGGCCCGAGTACTGTGGCACAATTGATGGGAAGCAAATGCAGTGGCTACAAGCGGGGATGGTGAAATGGCAGACACACTAGCCTTAGGAGCTAGCGCCGCAAGGCATGGGGGTTCAAGTCCCCCTCCCCGCACCAATTAATCGCCTGAATCTAATCAGCAACTGTAAGTTCCGCGAAGCGAAGCGACCTGTTGATCCAATTCACCTTGCTTGAAAACGTTCTCAAGGTACAGGATCGTCTCCTTGAGCAGATCTTCGAGCGACAAGATGGCGATAAGGTTTTCACCGTCCCGAACCGGAAGATAGCGCAATCGATTCTCGTTCATCAGGCCCAGGCATTTTTGCGCCGTATCGGTGGGCGAGGCAGCGACATCACAAATCGTCATCAACTCACGCAAGGGGATCGGCGTTGTGGACTGTGCCGCGCGGATTGAGCTGCGAGCATGGTTGCGTTCGGAAAATATCCCGATCAGGCGGCTGCCTTCCAAGACCAGGACTGCTCCCACATCATGCTCCACCATGATCTTCAACGCGTCCAGCGCCGAGGCGTCCGCCTGAACGCAGTGGAGCGCTGACTGGGCGCCGTGGAGAATGCTGTTCACGGTCAACGGCTCGACGCGAGGATGCCGAGGCATTTCTCCGCGCGCTCCGGCGACGCGCGAATTCAACACTGATCGAGTAGTCCCGTGCTCTGCTTTGACCTGATTATCCAAACGCTCCAATAAAGTTCTGATCAGATTCACGAACCTCGACATCAGGCGCTCACCTAGACCATCGTCAACACATGGCCCATCTTCAACTTCTTGGTCGTTAGATAAAACAACGCGTGCGGATTCGGCGGAACCTCGCAGGGCAAGCGCTCGACGACTTCGATTCCCGCCTTCTTTACCGCCGCCACCTTCTGCAGGTTGTTTGTCAGCATGCGAACCTGGCTGACCCCAAGTTGCTTCAAAATCTCGGCTGGCAAGGCAAAATCGCGGCTGTCCACCGCGAAGCCAAGATGTACGTTGGCCTCCACGGTATCCATGCCTTTGTCCTGCAGCGCATAGGCCTGAAGTTTCGCCATCAGGCCGATTCCCCGCCCTTCCTGCTTCTCATAGATCAGGATGCCTGCGCCCTCTTCGGCAATGGAATTCATTGCGCTGTCCAATTGCTCGCCGCAATCGCATCTCACCGACCCGAGGACGTCGCCCGTCAGGCACTGCGAATGAATCCTCACCAGGGGGACGCCGACAGAAATATCTCCCATGATCAGGGCTATCGCCGTCTCAAGGGTATTGTCCTCGGTGGAGCGCTCAAATCCCAGCGCTCGAAACTGTCCCCACTTGGTGGGCAATTTTGTATCCGCTACCTGCCTGGTTGTGCTTTTACCAAGATTCAAATCCATCCCCATTGCTCTCCATCTCCGCGAATGAGTTCGCGCGCTCGCCTGCACAAATACGACGCTACTGTGATTTGTTCGACGTGTGGTTTTCCGCGCTTAGCCGGCGATACTCGACAAGCTCGGCGATGCTCAGCACGACCATGTCGCGCTCCATCGCAAATTGGTCGATATCTTCACCCTTCGCCATGGTTCCGTCCGGGTTGGTGATCTCACAGAGAACGGCTGCGGGTTTCAGTCCGGCCAGGCGCGCAAGATCCACGGAGCCTTCCGTGTGCCCCTGCCGAGTCAGTACGCCGCCTACCGCGGCTCTGAGCGGGAAAACGTGTCCAGGGCTCACGAGGTCTGAAGGTTGCGCGTTATCGGCAATGGCAGCGCGAATGGTGGTAACTCTGTCCTTTGCGGAGACGCCGGTGGTTATTCCTTCGCGGGCCTCAATCGTTACGGTGAAAGCGGTCCGGAAACGGCTCTCATTGTTCGAAACCATCAAGGGCACGTTAAGACGGTCGAGGATCTCATCGGTCAGGCACAGGCACACGATGCCGCTGCATTCGCGGATGAGTACAGCCATGGTCGCAGGTGTAAGTTTCTCAGCGGCAACGATCAGGTCAGCTTCATTCTCGCGATCAAAGTCGTCCACGAGAATGACTGGGTGTCCCCGGCGCATATCGTCCAAGGCTCGTTGAAATCTGATTTCGAAGGGAAGGGCCGCGGATTCGAGCATTGCGGCTACAGCGGAAGTTGATGATGATGACATTTTGAAACGCTCCTCGTTTTAAGTCGACGAAGACGTTTCAGGGCTTTGCAACTACGTACCAAGTCCCACCAAGCAACACCTGTTGCTTGCAGTCTGGCACATCTTCTCTCATCCGGACTTTAACCGTCGGCCCTGGAGTTTCACCAGATCTGCTGACCCTGCATTGCTGCAGGCGCTCGCGGGCTATCACCGCCGGTGGGGAGTTACACCCCGCCCTGAAGACGTACGCCTAGTTCACTCTTGAGTGTACGCCTAAGCTACACCCCGGCTGCGGTGAGCACCGTCACAATAATTAGTGACGCACGATTTGACCGCGTGCATCCTCGCACTTACAGCTCAGTCATACCTACTTCGGTGCCCAGCAGGTGGACCTGAATTTCTTCTCCCGCTACGAACAATTCGCGCTCTGCGGGAAGCACGGCGATGGCATTGGCTTCCAGCATGGTCTTCAGCAGCCCGGTGTCCTGTTTACCTGCGCTCCAAGCCAGGTACTTTCCTTCCGAGTATTCCAGCTTCACCCGTACCAGATGCGTCTGTCCCTTGTTCTTCTTCAGTTCGGTCTGCAGCACTGCCGCGAACAGAGGCTTCACGCTCTGCCGGTGTCCCATCATCTTCAACAGCGCGGGAGCTACAAATTCCTCAAAGGTCAGCATCGACGAGACTGGATTTCCCGGAAGTGCAAACACCGGCTTCCCTTCCTTCACTCCAAATGCCAGCGCCTTTCCGGGTTTGACCTTTGCCCGCCAGAAAACGATCTCCACCCCCAGTTCTTCAAGCACCTTCCGCACCATGTCGCGATCACCGGTCGAAACCCCGGCAGAGGTGATCAGCACATCGGATTTCAGTCCCTCGGTCAGCCTCTCACGATGGCTGGCAAAATTATCCCGTGCGATTCCCGCAAGTACCGGCACCGCGCCGACACCGGCGATTGCAGCAGCCAGGGAATACGAGTTGCTGTTCACGATTCGATCCGGTGATGGGGGCTCGCCCAGCGCAATCAGCTCATCGCCGGTTGCCACAATTGCGACCTTGGGCCTGCGCACGAGGGAAACCCGCTGTTTGCCGAAACAGGCGAGCAGATTGATCTCATAGGGACGCACAAGCCTTCCGGATCTGAGTATGGTTTCGCCTTTGCGCACGTCTTCGCCCGCGATGCGCAGGTGCTGGTGGAGCACAACGGGCTTCACTGCGCGCACCGTGCCGCCGGATTCCTCGGCATCCTCCAGGGGCACTATGCAGTCACAACCCTCGGGAAGCGGAGCCCCAGTCATGATCTTGATGGCCGTTCCGGGCTCAACTGCTTTTGTAGCGTGGCCCCCGGCAGGAATGTAGTCGATGATCGGAAGCGGCCGCGCGTCCTGGCAATCCTTGGCTTGCATCGCATACCCATCCATTGCGGAATTACTGAATGACGGCAAGCCCCACGGTGCAACGACATCCTCCGCCAACACTCTTCCCAGTGACGCGAGTAACTCCACGCACTCTGCGCCCATTGGCGCGACGTGATCCAGAATGATGCGGCGGGCTTCCTCAAATGCGGGTACGGATCGTTGTTCCAATTTCCATTCTCCTTACTTATCGGCAGGCTTGACGACGAGCCCCAGGCGTTCTTCTTCGTTGCGAAGCTCTTCCGGCGTGTTCACGTTCTTCCAACCGTCCGCCAACTCGTCCGGCGGCTGCAATATCAGCGTGCGCGGTATATCCAGCAAGACAGCCGCACGTGCATTGTGCGCCGGGTCGGCGCAGGCAAGGCGCTCCATTGCCTCAAGAGCTTGCGGTTCATACAGCGCCAGCATCGGGCACGGATGACCGTCGCGTTGCTTTGGAATCACCGCCCACCGCCCGGGCCGCCGCTGTGCCGCGAGCCACTCAATGTGCGCTGAACGCACCCAGGGATGATCGCATGCAGCCACAATCCATGCTGCCTCCGGAGCCCAGCGATGCGCGGCAATCAGCCCTGCTCCAGGGCCGGCAAACTCCGGTGGATCCGCCAGCCGAGCCAGGGATGCCAGAGATTCCGGCAACACTCCCGAGCCCAGCAAGACAGTTTTGTGGGGCTCAAGGCCGTCACCCAGAGCTTTCGCCACAATCTCGCCGAGTGCGCGTCCGCCGAATCCCACAATCTGCTTTGGCGAACCCATGCGCACACCCTGGCCGCCCAGCAAGAGTCCGCCGTAAAGTGGCCGGGCGTTCCACGCCGCGGGGAGCCAGCGCTCGATGTACTCCATGAATGCGGCCAACCGGTCGCTATTCCACGGCAGCGTGGAAACGATGCCGGTGACCTCCTCGGGTGCGTTCGACCGTTCCGCGCCGTCGAGCCACAATTTCGGCAGTGCAGTGTCCTTGTGTCCTTCCACGAGCAGCAGGTCGTGATCGCGGCCCAGGCGCGCGAGTGTCAACTCCAAAGACAGGCCCACGCCCGCTCCCCGGCGCTCAAACTGTTGCTGCGGACCGCGCAGCGAGATTGTCGCTCCCGCTCGAAACAGGCGGTCGGAGTCTTTGCCCGGCTTGTCGACTTCAAAGCCGTGAGCGTCGTGCTTCACCACCGCGACCGAAAGGCCGCGCTCCACAAGCATGGGAATCGCTGCTTCCAGCAGCGTTGTTTTGCCCGATCCGGAAAAACCACAGACCGCCAGCACTGGGGCGCCAAAACCGTTGACGCGAACGTGATTCAGACTCACCGCACTCTCCAGCAAGGATTCATGTTTTTCAATCTTCAAGAGTAACAAGTTTCTTCCGTTTTCCGGCAAAACACTTGCACCCGGCGAATCGAATTCTGCGTTTTCCGTCATGGTCCTTGAGAGCTTGGCTCGCATCCTTGATAATCGAAGCACATGAGTTTCCCGACAAGCGGCGGAATAACAGACGCAACAAGAACGCAGCGGAGACCCAGCACGGCCGGATTGATTCTAGTGGCGGCAATTGCCCTGATCTCTCCAGCGCTGGCCCTGTCTCCACATCCGGCCGAGGCTCCCGCGAAGGCAAACGATCTGCTCCGCGTGGCGATCGCAAATGAAAAACTCAGCGCAAAGAATCAATATTTCGCATGGACGGACCGTTTGCAAAAGCCGCGCGGCACAGTAACCAAACTCATGGTGGATACGCCCCAAGGTATCCTAGCCCGCACCGTCGCCATCAATGACAAGCCATTGAGCGCCGAAGAGCGCAAGCAGGACGATGAGCGCATCAACCGCCTGCTCGATCCGAAAACGATGCACGATAAGGCGAAGCGGCAGCGTGACGACCAGCAACACATCGAGCGCCTGCTCTTCGCTCTGCCGAATGCCTTTCTTTGCGAGTACGCCGCCCCCGGCCATGAAGATCGCAACCTGCGCCTTGAGTGTGCGCCGAATCCGGATTTCTCTCCCCCAAATTACGAATCGCAAATCTTGCAGGGAATGAAGAGCGTGATTCTGATCGATCGGGAGGAAAAGCGCATCTCGAAGATCGAGGGCACGCTCATCAGGGATGTCACCTTTGGCTGGGGCTTTCTTGCCAAGCTTAATCGTGGAGGGCACATTGAGATAACCCAAGCAAGAGTCGCGGACAGGTACTGGAGTATCACGGGGATGCAATTGGCGTTTGCAGGCCGGATCGTCATAGTCAAGCCGCTGAACGTCGTACAGAGTGAAACATGCTCCGACTATCGTGCGGTGCCTAAGATGAACGTCGCACAGGCCCTGGAGTTTCTGCGTAACGCTCCTGCCAAACCGTCGCGCTGATCTGCGAAGATGGCACAAGAATCCGGCATCGCTGCCGGACCCTTACGTATCCATGGTGCATAAGTAACCCAAACGTCAGTAGGCCACGAAGGGTCCGACGAAGGTCGCGCCTGCAGAGTTGATAACCTGCTTCGACTCGATGCCGTTGTACACTGCCCGCCCGAAGAAGAATGGCAATCCCCAATCAAAGGTGCCCGTGCTGCCGGGACCGCCGAGATCGTTGAATACGTAATCCGCGCCGCCATTGTTGTTGAAGAGCGTATCCGTATTGGCGACGCTGAACGAAGCCGTGTTGCTACCGGAGCTGCCTGTTGAGCCGGAGTTCGTTGCGCTGAGCGTAAGCGTGCTGCTGGGACAGAACCAGTCGCTGCCCGCCACTGAATTATTGCCGCACACCGGAATCGTGGCGTCAATAAAGAAGTAGCCGTTCGAGCCGCTGTCGATATAGCTTTGCGCGTTCGTCGTAGACTTATAACTGGTTGTGATGAATTGTTCGTAAGTTGGATCAAGCACCAGCACCGTCGCCGCGCTTGGCATTGCGTTGTTGGATTGGGTGCCAATGCCGAAGTACAACGCACCGGTAAGTGAAACGACGCCCGACGAGGAGATCGACGGCAGGCTTATCACCGTGCCATTGTTGTCTGCAGTAAATTGCGAAACCGGGTTCGGAACCTGCGCAGCGGTGGATACCGCCGTTCCCGTGCAACTCGAACTACTGGAACAGGCATAGTAGAGCCCCAAAAAGCCGGAACCGTCGCTTTGTTGACTTACGGAAAGCGCGCAACTTCCCCCGCAATCCTGCTGCGTATTTCCAATTCCGAGAATCCCGTTGGCACCAAGGCTGGCTTGCGTATTGGTAGCTGTCAGCGGAGTGCCGCCATAGCTGGAGCAGGCGCTGGGAACTGCGAACGCAGGAGTGGTGGAATCGTCAACCAACATAATCGGCGTGCTAGTTGCCGTCTCTCCTGCGATTTCAACCTTTGCGGTTGCAACCGGTCCCCATATATAGCTGGCCACGAATGGATAGCACTCAACCAGCGTACCTCCGCCCGTCGCCGTAGATTGCGTGAGCCCGATACCCGAAACCGCCGACTTGAGCACCCTCAGTCCGACTGAGCCAGTATCGACGAGAACGCCGGAAACGGTCGTGCAGGAAGTCCCGCAAACCGTCACGTCAACAAAGGCCCCGTTTACGTAGCCGCCAGTGGGACCAGTGTTCACCGTCAAGACGGCGCAGTTGCTGGTAGAACTGCCACACGCAGCGCTCGGGGCTGACGTAGTGCTGCTGATGCCGCTGCTACTGCTACTGCCGCTCGAACTGGAACCCCCGCCGCAGGCAGAAGCAAATACGAGGAGCAATATAGCCGCGGCCAGCATCGTCCCGGAGGCAAGACCAGGCTTATCGAATGTCATTGGCGGTCACTCCCTCGGGCAGCAACGACGGAATATAGGCGTGTCCTACAAAGCCGCGCATATGGCCGGCAGATTCCACAACCAGCCCCGCGGAATGCACTACGACAGGGCCCCGGCGCTGGCGGATTGTCTGAATTGCCTGCGCATACTGATCGAAGTGGGAGCCCAGAAGTTGTTTCAGATTGGGTCTGAGGGACGACTCCCAGGCGACCCCGAAGACCGTGCCAGAAGGTGAGACGTATTCGCGCAGACGAGCGCCAGAAGGCGTTTGCATCTCATGAACCGCGTGCGTCGTTGACTGCGTCACCTGTTCCGTAGCCTTAAAGTAAACTCGGTCACGAGTGACTGTCTCTGCCGCTCCGCCTAGCTCCGCGAGAGCCGGGGCGCTCAGCACAAGTGCAACCAGCATTGTCGTGACAAGCACGGTGGAAACTCGCATTGCGCATTTCATTGTCTTAGCCTTCCAATAGCTGCGATGCTTGGGGTCATCGTTCATCCTGTCCCGTGCCGGTTTACTGGACGCACAACTGACCTGAGCGCTGCAAGCAACCTGCTCCGATCAGCACCGGCCACAAAGCAAAGCAAGTTCGATAGTAGCTTCGATGCGTTGCGCGGTACTCACGGATTGCCCGGGAGCGGCAATTTCGGAACTTGGAAGCACCGCTCTGTCCCGGTTCATACTGAATCCTACGTGGCTTTTTGTAGCGCACATAAGCCCGGCAAACTGCGCCGGGCTCATGTATTGGGTGCCTGCCGAACTTCTGCTTACTTGCGTTTCGGCCGATACAGATCGGTCGAGGTTCCGTAAAAAACCTCGGAAGCCTCCATGACCGTCTCGGAAAGCGTGGGGTGCGGATGAATTGTGTGACCGATATCGTAGGCCGTGGCCGCCATCTCGATTGCGAGCACAATCTCGGCAATCATGTCGCCCGCGCCAGGACCGACAATCGCGCCACCCAGCACGCGTTCGGTTTTCTTGTCGATCAGCAATTTGGTGAGTCCCTCGGTACGATCCAACGTTACCGCGCGCCCGCTCGCGGCCCAGGGGAATTTCACGATCTCAACATCCAATCCCTTGGCTTCGGCCTCTGACTGAGTAAGCCCAGCCCATGCAATCTCCGGGTCCGTAAACACTACGGCCGGAATCGCGTAGGGCGCGAACTCCACCTTGTGTCCGGCAATATGTTCCATCGCGGTACGCCCTTCATGGGCGGCTTTATGCGCCAGCATCGGATCACCGGCCACGTCGCCAATCGCATACACCGAAGGATCGTCGGTTTGAAGCTGCTTATTGATGGAGATGAAGCCGCGCTCGTTCACCTTTACCTTGGTGTTCTCAAGGCCCGGGACATTCGAGTTCGGACGACGCCCCACGGAAACGAGAACTTTGTCGTAGGTCTTTTCTTCCACCGTGCCATCGGGAAGTTTGAAGGTGACCTTCACGTTGCCGATCTCGTCTTTCAAGGCGGTCACTGCCGTGTTCAGCATGATCTTGCCAAAGAGCTTCTCCAAACGCTTCTGCAGCGGCGGAATCAGATCGCGATCGGCTCCCGGAAGCAGGCCGGGCGTCATTTCAACTACGTCAACCTTCGAGCCGAGCGTGGCATACACGCTCCCCAGCTCGAGTCCGATGTAGCCTCCTCCAATCACCAAAAAGTTCTTGGGAATGTCTTTCAGATCCAGCGCGCCGGTTGAGTCCAGAATATTTGCGCCCGTTGCCTTCAACGGCCCCGGACGTGCCGGAGACGATCCGGTCGCGATGATGATCTTGTCAAATTGCAGAGTCTCTTCGCCGCCCGCGCTCTTCTTTATTTTCAGCGTGGTCGAATTTGCGAAACTCGCCTCGCCCTGAATGTAGGTGACCTTACGCTGCTTGGTCATCATGCCAAGGCCGCCGGTCAACTTACTCACTACGCCTTCCTTAAACGCGCGTAGCTTGGCCAGGTCAATCTTCGGTTCGCCAAACTCGATGCCCATGTTTGCCGCGTGTTTGGATTCCGTGATCAGCGCGGCTATGTGCAATAACGCCTTGGACGGAATGCAGCCGCGATACAAGCAAACTCCGCCGGGATTTTTTTCATGATCGATGAGAGTGACGTTGAGGCCGAGGTCGGCACCCAGGAAAGCGGCGGCGTATCCACCAGGGCCGCCGCCGATCACTGCAATTTTTACGTTCGTATTCGCCATGTCTCGCTTCCATGTCCTGCTTTGAAATGGTTGAGCCTGACGGCTCAGTTTCCCTGCGTCCTAACCCTGCACGGACAGCAGGAATGGTTGCTCCAGCGCATCCACTACCCACCGCACAAACCTTGCCGCGTCTGCCCCGTCAATGATTCGGTGATCATATGACAATGAGAGCGGCAGCATGGTGCGCGGTTCAAACTTACCGTTCACCCAAACCGGCTCCACTCGCGACCGCGACATCCCGAGAATTGCGACCTCTGGATGATTGATGATTGGAGTAAATGCCGTTCCGCCGATGCCGCCGAGATTGGTGATGGTAAACGAGCCGCCCTCCATATCCGCTACCGTAAGCTTCTTGTCGCGGGCTTTGACGGAGATACCCGAGAGCTCGACCGCCAGTTCGATGATGTTCTTCTTGTCCACGTCGCGAATCACCGGAACGAGAAGCCCACGGTCCGTATCCACCGCAATGCCGACGTTGATGTAGCGCTTGTAGATGATCTCCTCGCTTCCCATATCAATGGAAGCGTTGAACTGCGGAAAGGCTTTCAGCGCGGATGCCACAACCTTGAGCGCGATGGCGGTCATCGTCATCTTGCCGCCCGCCTTCTCAGCCTTGGGCGAAAAGCGTTTACGCAATTCTTCCAGCTCGGAAACGTCGGCCTTATCAAATTGCGTGACATGGGGAATTACGTTCCACGCCATCGCCAGATGTTCGGCAGTCTTGCGGCGCACTCCGCGCAGCGAAACCTTTTCGACCTTGCCAAAGCGGCTGAAATCGGGCAGCGTGACCACCACTCTTCCCGCTCCGGCAGAGACCTGAACCGAAGCCGCAGGATCGGCCATCCTGGCGAACGTTCCCTTGGCAAAGGCCTTTACGTCATCTTCGCTGATGCGTCCACCCGGACCGCTTCCCTTGACGAGATAAATATCGACTCCGATTTCGCGCGCCAGCTTGCGCACAATCGGCGCCGCGGGGACCGTTTTATGCTCAGATCCCGCGTGTTTAGCGAGCCCCGAAGGATGGTCCTCCGCCCGCATTTCCGGCGGAGCGTCTCGCGGAAATGCCTCTTCCTCAGTCTTGCCTTCCATGGTGCGCGCCGAGCGGAAGCTGTGCCGGGCCATCGCCATGGAATTCTGATCGGAGGGATTATCCTCCGGCTTAGGCGCAGGCTCGGCTGCGGGAGAAGGCGCTTCTTCCGGTACGGGGGCTGGAACGCCGGCCTTGGAGGCCGCAGTAAATACGACGTCGCCCACCTTCAGCTTCTGCCCCATCCGCGCCTTCACTTCGCCAACCGTGCCGCTCACCGTGGAAGGTACTTCCACCACGGCCTTGTCGGTCTCAAGTTCGAGCACCGTCTGGCCTATTGCGACTTCCTGGCCCGGCTCCACGGAGACCCGAACTACATCGCCGGAATCGATGTTCTCGCCCAATTCCGGAAGCCTGAACTCGACCATCACTGCATTTGCAGAAGGAGCGTGAAGCTCGGGCACCGCCCTTTGGGCTCCATCTTCCGCGGTTGCGGGCTGCGGCTCTGCGGGCTGTGAAGGTTGGGCAGTCCCTGACGTTTTTTCCGCGGACGCAAGGGGCTTTGCCCCGGCGGCGTCCGCGGGAGTGAAGGTAAACAGTACATCGCCCACCTTGGCTCGCTGCGAAGGAGTAACGACAACTTCATCAATGACGCCGTCAACCGTGGAAGGCACTTCAACAACCGCCTTGTCGGTCTCGAGTTCAACGACGGTCTGGCCTTGCTTAATCGTTTCTCCGGCAGTAATCGCAATTCGTACTACGTCGCCGGCCTCGATGTTTTCACCGAGTTCCGGGAGTCTGAATTCTGTCGCCACAGCGTATCCTTTCAATCGATGCGGCCCGAATCGCCGCGCGCTTGGAATCTCCGCGCCTGGAGCCAGCCACTTTAAGCGGCGGCTCCAATGCGCCTGAACCACTTACGCCGAGCCGTTATAGCGAGAACGAATCCGCTCTCTCGGTGTTGATTCCGAGATCGGCAATTGCCTTCTTCACTTCCGCCGTCTTGATCTTGCCATCGCGCAGAAGCCCAGTCAGCGCCGCCAGCACGATGTGCTTGGCATCCACTTCAAAGAAGTCGCGCAGTTGTGCGCGGCTCTCCGAGCGGCCGTAGCCGTCGGTCCCAAGCGCGATCAGCGGACGCGGCATCCACTTCGAGATCGACTCCGGCAGCACCTTCATGTAGTCCGACGCGGCCACGAGCACGCCTTCCGTGTCCTTCAGTTGCGATGCCACCCACGATTCGCGATATTCCACCCCAGGATGCAGGACATTCCAATGTTCGCAGGCGTTTCCGTCCTTGTATAGCTGCTTGTAACTGGTAACGCTCCACACGTCGGCGGCGACCTTGTACTTCTCTTCCAGAATGTCCGCGGCCTTTATCACTTCCATCATGATTGCGCCCGAACCGAACAACTGCGCCTTCAACTTGGAGCCCTTCTTCTCAGAACTGCGGAAGCGATACATGCCCTTCAAGATTCCCTCGCGAACGTCGCCCGGCATGTTTGGCTGCACCCACGGCTCATTCATCACCGTGATGTAATAGAAAATGTCTTCCTGTTCCACGTACATCCGGCGAATGCCTTCCTGCACGATGATTGCAATTTCATAAGCAAACGCCGGGTCGTAGGCCAGCAGGTTCGGAACCGGATAGGCCAGCACATGGCTGTGACCATCCTGGTGCTGTAATCCTTCTCCCGCCAGCGTTGTGCGACCCGCGGTGCCTCCGCACAGGAAGCCCTTCGTGCGCTGATCGCCTGCAGCCCACACGAGGTCTCCCACGCGTTGCAGGCCAAACATGGAGTAATACACGAAGAACGGAATCGCGTTGATCCCATGGTTTGCCGGCGAAGTTCCGGCGGCGATGAACTCGGAGAGTCCACCAGCCTCGGTGATGCCCTCTTCCAGAATTTGCCCGTCCTTGGCTTCCTTGTAATACAGCAAGGTGTCCATATCGACAGGCTCGTAATTCTGGCCCACGCTCGAATAAATTCCCACCTGGCGGAACAATGCTTCCATGCCAAACGTGCGGGCTTCGTCCGGAATGATCGGAACGATCAGCTTGCCGATTTTCGGGTCGCGCAACATCTTGGCAATCATTCGCACGAGCACCATGGTGGTTGCGACCTTGTGATCCGGCTTGCCCGTGTAGAACTCCTTAAAGATTTCTTCGCTCACCGGCTCCAGCTTTGACGCACGCATTTTGCGGTCTGGCAGATAGCCGCCCAGTTGTTTACGGCGCTCCCTCATGTACTGGATTTCAGGGCTGTCATCCGACGGACGATAAAATGGCGCGTCGTGCAACATCTCATCCGAGATCGGAATGCCGAAGCGCGAACGGAAGATTGACAACTCCTCGTCGTTGATCTTCTTCTGCTGGTGGGTGATGTTTCTGCCTTCGCCGCTCTCGCCCAATCCGTAGCCCTTGATGGTCTTCGCCAGAATCACCGTTGGCGACCCCGTGTGATCGACAGCGGCCTTGTATGCGGCATACACCTTGATTGGATCGTGGCCGCCGAGCCGCATCTTCTCAATCTGCTCGTCGCTGAGGTGCTCCACCATCTTCAGCAAGCGTGGATCGGTGCCGAAGAAATTCTGACGGAAGTACGTTCCGCTCTCGACGAATAGCTTCTGATACTGGCCATCGCACAACTCGCCCATGCGCTTCACCAGCAATCCGTCGCGGTCGTTCTGAATCAATTGATCCCAGTCAGTGCCCCAGATGACTTTGATGACGTTCCAGCCTGCGCCCCGGAAAATCGCTTCCAGTTCCTGGATGATCTTTCCATTACCGCGTACCGGGCCGTCCAGCCTCTGAAGGTTGCAGTTGATGACGAAGATCAGGTTGTCGAGCTTTTCACGCGAGGCAAGGGTAATTGCGCCCAGCGATTCCGGTTCGTCCGTCTCGCCGTCCCCTAGAAATGCCCAGACCTTACCCTGATTGCAATGTTTCAAACCGCGATTCTCAAGATAGCGGTTGAAGCGCGCCTGATAGATTGCCTGGATCGGGCCAAGGCCCATGGAGACCGTCGGAAATTCCCAGAAATTCGGCATCAGCCACGGATGCGGATAGGAGCTCAATCCTCCCCCGTCTGCTAGTTCGCGACGGAAATTTTCAAGCTGTTTTTCCGTCAGGCGGCCTTCCAGAAATGCGCGCGCATAAATTCCTGGCGCCGCGTGTCCCTGGAAATACACAAGATCGCGGTCTCCGTCGGGAGTCTGCGCGCGGAAGAAATGATTGAACGCAACCTCGTAGAGCGTCGCAGCCGAAGCATACGAAGAGATGTGTCCACCGATGCCTTCCTGCCGTTTATTGGCCCTCATCACCATTGCCAGCGCATTCCAGCGCACAAGGCTCTTAATGCGGCGCTCAAGCTCCTGGCTGCCTGGGAAGGGCGGTTGCTTAACGGATGGAATCGTATTCTGGTAAGGGGTGGTGGCGGAAAAGGGGAGGCGATAGCCGGACCTTGCTGTATGAAGTGCCAACTGCTGCAGTAAGCGTCCTGCCCGTTCCGGACCACCATGCTCCAGAACGTAATCCAAAGAATCTAACCATTCTCTGGTTTCCAGGACTTCCTGGCCTACTTGCTCACGCTGATCGGAAGGATTCACTCTGTAGTTCCTCTATTGTGGAAACTCGAACCCCCTATATTACAGCGGAGCCTTTCGCTAAGGAAATGCCACGTGCGTTGAATTCATCGGATTGCTGCATCTTCCCCTCTTCCTGAAGCGATACCAAAGGTGTTCGGCCATGGTGATTTTTCTTCAACGGACGGCCCAAACGGGCATATGATGTCGCCGGCAGAGATGCAGGTTCTGCCGGCGACATCGATAAGCGGTCCCACTGCGGAGGGTACCTATATGTTCGAAGAAGAACTTGAAATGGAAAAGAAGGAAGGTTCGTCATTCGGTCCGGTCCTGATAATCTTCGTGCTGATCGGGCTCTTTATTGGCGGTATTGGCGTAGTCATCTTCCAGAGCAGGCAAAAGGTCAAGCCCGAAGAGGCGACGGCGGCTATCCAGAACAAGCTGAAAGCGGCTGCACCCGTGAGCGTGACTTTCCGCACCGGAAACGTAAGCAACACAAGCGCGAACGACCCCCAGTACAAGCTGTTGGAAAAGGCTGGAATCCTCAAGATCGGAAAGGGCAAGGGATACGCCTCCCAGGTCGATCTCACCCCCGCAGGCAAGGATTTGCTGGCTTCGCTGCCCAACGTAAAAGGAGTGCCGGACAAAGCAAGAACAACCACCGTCTATGAGCTGCCCCTGGCTTCCCGCAAACTCGTCTCCGTGGGCAAAGTTACCAAACTGAGCCACGATAAGTGCCAGGTTCAATACACGTGGGCGTGGCAAACCACCAAGGCAGGCGAACTGTTTGATATCGCCGGAAAGTTCGTCCAGAGCCTTCCGCCATACGAGCGTGGCATGTTGATCGACCAGCATGGAGCCAACTACTACCACGGCGCCCCGTCGGCAGCGGCAATCGTGCTGAAGAAGGAAGACACTGGTTGGGAACCAGCGTCAAAATAGTCAACACAGGTGTACGCATCGGCTTTGAAAGTATGAGGAGGGCTTCCGGGCTCTCCTCATTTTCGTGCAAGTCGCGAAACCAACTGTCGAGCCAAGGGTTTAGAACATCTGAGAAGATAGAACATGCTTTCATCAAGACTGTAAGGAGAGATAGAGAATGAAGTCATCACTGCGTTTCAAACTTCTGGTTGCACTTATCGTGCTGGTGATCGGCGGATTAGCGGCCGCCCAGGAACCATCGGGCGACCCACCAACCAGGGTTATGCGCCTGCAGCAAATGGACGGAGCGGTTTCGTTGCAGCCCGGTGGAGTCGATGATTGGGTGGCGGCTAATTTGAATCGTCCTTTGACGACCGCAGACCGGATTTGGACCGATGTCGATTCACGCGCCGAGCTGACGATGGCTTCGGCGGCACTGCGAATGGGCAGCGAGACCAGCGTCACCCTCACGAACCTGGATGACAACACAACGCAGATCGAGCTGGACCAGGGCATGCTGAACTTATCCGTGCGCTATCTCAATCCGGACGAGGTTGTGGAAGTCGATACGCCGAATTTTGCATACACGGTTTCCAAGCCAGGCGAGTATCGCTTTGAGGTACTGCCGGATCAGGATACCAGCAGGATCACGGTGCGCCACGGCGAAGGCGAAGCGAGCGGACAGGGCGGCACATTGCGCGTCCGCAGTGGCCAGCAGTACAGCTTCAGCCAGGGACAATCGCTGAACTACATGCGCACTGCGCCGCAGCCCATCGATGCCTTTGATGAGTGGTGCGAGATGCGCGAGCGGCGGGAAACCTCGTCGGCATCCGCCCAGTATGTAGCGGCTGGAACCGTGGGATACGAGGATCTGGACGACAATGGAACCTGGGTGCCTTCGGCGGCGTATGGGGCGATCTGGTACCCGCGCGTACAGGAAGGATGGGCTCCTTATCGCGAAGGTCATTGGGCTTGGATTGAGCCGTGGGGATGGACCTGGGTGGACGACGCGCCCTGGGGATTTGCTCCCTTCCACTACGGCCGCTGGGTCAACGATGGCGGCCGCTGGGGATGGATTCCGGGGCCGGTAGGCGTTCGTCCGGTGTACGCTCCCGCCCTGGTTGCATGGGTTGG
>Ga0181528_10000349_pt1 | contig 35760 bp, 23 predicted proteins | sample PEATcosm2014_Bin_47_FD_119742 | JGI IMG/M metagenome (GOLD analysis project Ga0181528, IMG submission 119742) | Peatland microbial communities from MTU Mesocosm Facility, Houghton, MI, USA - PEATcosm2014_Bin10_10_metaG | ecosystem: Environmental > Terrestrial > Soil > Wetlands > Peat | place...
GCGCAGGCCTGGAACGAGGAGATCAATCGCGCACAAACGAAAATCAATTGGCAATTCAGCTGCAAGGACGCGCGCCGGAAGTTCGGGTATAGGAAGAACCAATTCAAGCGGTCATAGAACTAGCCACGGTTACCGATCTGCTGCGTTCGGAGACTGCCCTGCTCGAATCGAAGACGCGCCGCCTCGCGGCGCTTTACGACCAACGCACAGCAGCCGTGCAACTTGAAGCCGCCACCGGCGCATTGAATGGAGATTCCGATGTTCTCAAGTAAAACCCTGTGGGCCGTGCCCGCGACTGTTCTGTTGGGCATTCTGGCGGGCTGCGGCTCCGGCACCAGCGAGTCCGCGAGGAAGGCGGAAAGCGCAGCGCCGATCACCGTCTCGGCGCGAAGGGCTTCGACAGTGAAGCTGCCGGAGGTATATGAAGCGACCGGCTCGGTCCGCGCTCGTGTGACCACGGTGCTCTCGGCCAGAACCATGGGCTCCATCCTGGAGGTACGCGTGCAGCCAGGCGACAGCGTGAAAGCCGGACAGGTGATCGCCGTGATCGACGCCCGCGATATCGAGACCTCGCGCAGGCAGGCTGAGGCAGGACGAACTGAGGCTCAGGATGCGCAGCCCGAGGCCGATAGCGGCGTGGAAGCGGCGAAAGCGCAACTCGACCTGGCCGAATCGAGCCACCGCCGCATGAAGTCGCTGTTCGACGACAAGTCAATCACCGCACAAGAATTCGACGAGGCGCAGGCGCGGGTCAAAACGGCGCGCGCCACCTACGAGATGGCGCGGGCGAAACGGCGCCAACTCGACTCCAAAGTGCGTCAGGCCGACGAGGCCGTGGCGCAGACAAAACTCCAGGCGAGCTTTGCGAATGTGACTGCGCCCTTTGCCGGAACCGTCACCGAACGCAAAGCGGAGCCGGGTATGCTGGCCTCGCCGGGTACGCCGATTGCGGTCATCGAGCAAGGCGGCGCGTACAGGCTCGAAGCCTCCGTCGATGAAACCCGGCTCGCAAAGATACGCCCCGGCATGGCAGTCCGGGTTCGTCTCGACGCCTTGGATGAAGAGCTAGCCGCGCACGTGGGCGAGGTGGTGCCGGCGCTCGATCCCGGCTCGCACAGCTTTATCGTGAAGGTGGATCTGCCCGGCGTCGCGGGCCTGCGTAGCGGCGTTTTCGGCCGCGCGCTATTCGAGTTTGGCGAGCGCGAGACGCTGGCGGTTCCGGCCAGTGCACTTCTGCATGAGGGCCAGATCGACCGGCTCTTCGTCGCCGAAGGCAACGCCGCGCGAGGCCGCATGGTGAAGGCCGGAGCGCGCAGCGGCGATATGATGGAGATCCTCTCCGGCCTGAGTGCCGGGGAACTCGTGATCGACCATCCACCACAGGGCCTCGCCGACGGCGCCCGCATCGAGGTGCGCCCGTGAGTAAGCCTCCCAAACTCGGCATTGCCGGCCGCGTGGGCTCGGCCTGGATCAACTCGAAGTTGACTCCGCTCGTTATTGGCGCCTCCTTGCTGGCAGGCGTCTTCTCGGTGCTGATGCTGCCGCGGGAAGAGGAGCCCCAGATCATCGTCCCAATGATCGACCTTTTCGTGCAAATGCCCGGTGCGCCGGCCCGGGAAGTGGAACAGCGCATCACGCGCCCCATGGAGAAGTTGCTTTGGGAAGTGCCCGGCGTTGAGTACGTTTACTCGACGAGCATGCCTGGTTCGGCCATGGTGATCGTGCGATTCAAAGTCGGAGAGGACGAGGAAAAAGCGATCGTTCGCGTGAATCAGAAGATGCATGCCAATTACGACCTGATCCCACCCGGCGCATCGCAACCCTTGGTAAAGCCGCGTTCCATCGACGACGTGCCAATCCTCGCTCTGACGCTTCACAGCAAGCGCTACAACGACTTCGAACTTCGACAGGTCGCCGCTCAGTTGAACGATGCCATCAAGCAAACGCCCGATGTCAGCGAAGTGAAGATCCTCGGCGGACAACGCCGCGAACTCCGCGTCACTCTCGACGCGGGACGGCTGTCCGCTTTTGGCCTGACGCCATTGCAGGTGATGGGCGCGCTCGGCTCGGCCAACAGCAGACTGCCTGCGGGTGCGGCCTCGAAAGGCAATGTGGAAACTGTCCTTGAAGTCGGAGGCTTCCTGCGTGATGCCGAGGAGGCGAAGCACGTGGTCGTGGCGGTCTCTGGCGGCCACCCGGTTTACTTGCGCGAGGTCGCCTCGGTGGAGGACACGGGCGAAGAGCCGAGCCAATACGTGCAGTTCTCCGCCGGCAAGAGCTTCGAGCCCGCGGTAACCATCTCAGTCGCCAAGCGCAAAGGCACAAACGCAATCACGGTTGCAGGCGATGTCCTGCGCAAAGTCGACGCCCTCAAGGGCACGCTGCTCGGCGATGGCGTGGACCTCACTGTCACCCGCCAGTACGGCGAAACCGCCGCCGAGGAGTCGAACGAGTTACTCTTCCACATGGGAATCGCCGTCGTCTCGGTGAGCATCCTGATCGCGCTGGTCCTCGGCTTCCGCGAATCCCTGATCGTCTTCACGGCCATTCCCGTTACGCTCGCGCTGACGCTCACCGTTTTCTATCTCTATGGCTACACGCTGAACCGCATAACGCTGTTCGCGCTGATCTTCTCCATTGGAATCCTGGTCGACGACGCCATCGTCATCGTGGAGAACATTGTGCGCCACACGCGCATGGCGCACAACGAAGGGCGACCGCTGGCCGAGGTCGCCATCAAGGCCGTGGACGAGGTTGGGAACCCGACCATTTTAGCAACGCTCACGGTCATCGCAGCTATCCTGCCCATGGCTTTTGTCGGGGGCCTGATGGGACCGTATATGCGTCCTATCCCGATCGGCGCCACGGCAGCGATGATCTTCTCGCTGCTGGTCGCCTTCATCGTGACGCCCTGGGCGGCTATTCGCCTGCTGCACCCGAACGCCGGAGGCCATCACGAGAACAAGGAAGATCGCCTCACTGTGATGTATCGCGGCTTCATGGACCGGCTGATCCATGTGCCCGTCGTGCGTTACAGCTTCCTCCTCACCGTAGTCCTGCTGCTGCTCGGCGCGATGTCGCTGGTCTACATCGAATTCGTGAAGGTGAAGATGTTGCCGTTCGACAACAAGAGCGAGTTCCAGGTAATCGTGGACATGCCTGAGGGCACAACGCTCGAACAAACTGCACGCGTCGCGCGGCAGCTCGCGGAGAAGACCTTTGAACAGCCCGAGGTGGTGAACGTCCAGACTTACGCGGGCACTGCGTCGCCTTACAACTTCAACGGCTTGGTGCGGCACTATTACCTCCGGCGCGGCTCGAACGTGGCCGACATCCAGGTGAACCTCAAGTCCAAGGGCGAGCGCAGTTCGCCGAGCCACGAGATCGCCAAGCGGGTGCGCCTCAGCCTGCTGGCCATCGCGCGCGAAAACAACGCGCGCATCAAGGTCGCCGAAGTTCCTCCCGGTCCTCCCGTGCTTGAGACGCTGGTCGCCGAGGTCTACGGTCCGACGGAAGAAGGACGTGTGAAGCTCGCCGGCCGGATCCTTGACATCTTCGACCACACCCCGGGAGTGGTCGATGCCGACTGGTACGTCGAAGATCCGCAGCCCAAGCAGATCTGGCATGTGGACCGCGAGAAGGCTGCATTGAACGGCGCCACGGTCGAGCAGATTGCGCAGACCGTCGCGGTCGCCTCGAAAGGAGCGAGCGCGGGCCTGCTGCACATCGACACCGCGCGCGAGGACATCCCCATTACTGTCCGCCTGGATCGTCGCGATGCGTTGGCCGTGGAGAATCATCTCCATGGCCGTGTTCTTTTGGTCAACGAAAATGGGGTGGTACGTGCTGTCGTAGAGAAACACGCTAAAACCTTGCGTGTCCAGGTAGTTTTTGCCGGTCACCGTCATGGCGAAATCGGCGCCGAACAGGCTTAGGCCGGAGGTCAGGGCCAAGAGGAAGAACACTTTGCTTCTGGTGAGCATATGAGATCGAAGTACCTTCTTTGCCTTAACCTAGCATGGATACTATTTGAGCCCATTGTTGCCCGGATTCTGATCTGTGCGCGGCAGAAGCCGTTCCGATCTACGCCTGGCAGGCCAATCCAGCCGCGACCCTCTTCAACGGGGCAGGACTTCCGGCCACGCCCTTCCGCACCGACGATTGGCCGGGCGTCACGCTTGGCCACACGGTCTATTGATGGCATAGTGCGTTTCTCTGACGGGTGTGAGCCGGACGTTGCGGTCAATCAGGTGGTGTGAGGGATCGAGAGACTCGATTGCTGGAGCACGAGTTACGCGCCTTGTTCTTGCGTCGTCCGGATCTGTATATTGGGGAATCCCAAAGCCCCCGCGGAACTTGACGAGCAGGGTCCGGTTTCGTTGAAGTCGAAGTGCGGCCGGGACTGCACGGGAGTTGGCCAACTGTTCGTCGGGACAACGATGGCGGCGCAGGAAGACTCGCTCGAGCCGGCGCGCGATATTCTGTGGGTGGTTCGCTTCTTGTCCTCGTTCGCCGTCCTGTTGTCTGAAGGAGACGGTCTATGCTTCGAGCACAGTCCACCACCATCGGAATTATTGCCTTCACGCTGGCCGCACCCGGATGGGCTGCGGATAAGGTTCACTTGACGGTTGATCCATCCAAGTCCGGAGCGAAGATCGACCGCAACATTTTCGGCCAGTTCGCCGAGCACCTCGGCAGCGGGATCTATGAGGGCATCTGGGTCGGCCGGGATTCGCCGATTCCGAACACGCGCGGAATCCGCAACGACGTGGTGGCGGCGCTGCGCGCGCTAAAGGTTCCGAACGTGCGCTGGCCGGGCGGCTGTTTTGCCGACGAGTACCACTGGCGCAAGGGCGTCGGCCCGGCGGAGAAGCGCACCGCGACGCTCAATCCCAATTGGGGCGGAGTGATCGAGCCGAACACGTTCGGCACAAACGAATTCATGGATTTTCTCGATCAAATCGGGAGCGAGGCGTACCTCTCTGTGAACGTGGGCTCGGGCACGCCGCAGGAGGCCGCCGAGTGGCTGGAGTACATGACTGCGAGCCAGATGACGACGCTCGCCAAAGAGCGCGCGGCCAACGGACACGCCACCCCGTACAAGGTAGCGTTGCTCGGAATCGGCAATGAGAGCTGGGACTGCGGCGGCAACATGACGGCTGACTACTACCTAAGCCAGCTCAAGATCTACAGCCGCTTCGTGCGCAACTTCAACGCGGCGCAGGTAGGCAATCAGCAGATGCTGAAGATCGCCGTCGGACCGGGCGATGCGAGCACCGAGTGGACCGAGAAGATAATGAAGGCCTACCAGAACCGCCATTGGAGCTGGGACATCGACGGACTCTCGCTGCACTCTTATACGGTGGTCAGGTGGCCGCCCTCCTACGCCTCGGTGGGTTTCGGCGTCAAGGAGTACAGCCAGATGCTGAAGTCCACGCTGGCAATGGAGGATCTGGTCACGAAGCAGTCCGCCGTGATGGACAAGTACGACCCACAGAAGAAGGTTGCGCTGGTGGTGGACGAGTGGGGGGCATGGCTGGCGCCGATGCCGGGCAGCAACCCAGGCTTTCTGGTGCAGCAGAACAGCCAGCGCGACGCGGTGCTGGCGGCGCTGAACCTCAACATTTTCGCGCGCCACGCCGACCGTGTGCGGATGGCCAACATCGCGCAGATGATCAACGTGCTGCAGGCGATGATCCTCACCAGCAAAGAGAAGATGATTCTCACGCCGACTTATCACGTGTTCCGGATGTACGTGCCGTTCCAGAACGCCACGTTCGTGCCGGTGACTTTCGACGCCGGCACCTACAAGCAGGGCGAGATCAGCCTGCCGAGAGTGGACGCCATCGCCGCCAAGGACGCTGCCGGCAAGCTGTGGGTGGAGATCACCAACGTCGATCCTGAGCAGAGCGCGGAGATCGAGTTAGACATGGCCGGAGTGAAGGCGAAGGCGGCCAGCGGGGAGACGCTGACGGCGCCGAAGGTGGACAGCGTGAACTCATTCGAAGCGCCGCAGGCAGTGGTGCCAAAGCCGATCTCAGCCAAGGCGCAGAACGGGAAGCTCACAGTGAGCGTCGAGCCGAAGTCGGTGACGGTGATCTCGATCGAGCAGTAACCGGAACGCAGTGCTGCGGGGAACGGTGCGCCGGGTGACGTCAAACGGGATACGCTTCCCCGCAGGCATCAGAAGAGGAGACGACATGCGATTGCCAGTGTTGGCCCTGTTGGCCGCAAGCCTCTGCGCAGGCCAAGCGGCGGAAGAAGGCAAGCCCGCCAGCTCAAACATCATGAACGCGGAGTACCCGAAGGTGTACGCGGATCTGAGCGCGGCGTTCCGCCTGAAGGCGCCGGACGCGCAAAAGGTCCAGGTGGACATCATGGCCAAGAAGTACGACATGGCGATGGGCGCCGACGGGGTGTGGACGGTGAAGATTCCGCCGCAGGTGGCGGGGTTCCACTACTACCAACTGTGGGTGGACGGCGTGTCGGTGCCGGACCCGGGTAGCGACACGTTCTTCGGGGTGGGGCGGCAGTTCAGCGGCATCGAGATTCCAGAGGCGGGGGTGGACTATGACGCGGTGAAGAACGCGCCACACGGACAGGTGCGCAACTTCCGCTACTACTCGAAGACGGTGGCGGCGTGGCGGCGCGCGTTCGTGTACACGCCGCCGGATTACGACACCAATTTGAAGGTGCGGTATCCCGTGCTGTACCTGCAGCACGGCGGCGGCGAGGACGAGACCGGCTGGCCGAAACAGGGGCGCGCGGACCTGATCCTGGACAACCTGATCGCCGAGAAGAAGGCTGTGCCGATGATCATCGTCATGGACAAGGGCTATGCGATGAAGCCGGGCGAACAGCCGCCGCAACCGCCGGGGCCGGGGCGCCCGTTCCGCTTCGTCTTCACGACCTTCGAAGATGTGGTGATCAACGACCTGATCCCGACGATCGACAGCACCTTTCGCACGCTTGCCGACCGCGAGCATCGCGCCATGGCGGGACTCTCGATGGGCGGCATGCAGACGTTCCAGATCACAATGGCGCATCTCGACAAGTTCGCCTACATCGGCGGCTTCAGCGGGTCGGGCGGCATCGGGCCGGGCGGACCGTTCGATGCCAAGACCGCCTACAACGGTGTGCTAGCGGATCCGGCGGCGTTCAATAAGAAGGTGAAACTCGTCTGGATCGGCATCGGCACCGAGGAGCCGGAGATGATGTACAAGGGCGTGCACGCCTTCCACGACGCGCTGACGCAGGCCGGCATCAAACACGTCTATTGGGAGTCGCCGGGCACGGCGCACGAGTGGCTGACCTGGCGGCGGGACCTGCACGAGTTCGCGCCGCTGTTGTTCCGCTAACGCACGAGGAGAGGCAATCATGAGAACGCTGTGGATTGCGACCTTAGCGATGCTCTCTCTGGCGGAGGCGTTCGCGCATCCGGTGAAGATCGCCGGCGGGCTGGTGGAAGGCACGGTCGAAAACGACCTGACGGTCTACAGAGGCATCCCCTTCGCGGCGCCGCCGCTGGATGATCTGCGGTGGAAGCCGCCGCAGCCGGCCGCAAGCTGGCAAGGTGTGCGCAAGGCCGATCACTTTGCGCCAGGCTGCATGCAGTCGATGGGCAACCCGCCGCCGAGCGGCCTGAGCGAAGATTGCCTGTACCTGAATGTGTGGACGCCGGCGAAGTCGGCGAAAGATCGCATTCCGGTGCTGGTCTGGATCTACGGCGGCGGCTTCAACGGAGGCGCGACCTCGATCCCGGATTACAGCGGAGAGAGGCTAGCCAAGCGCGGCGTCGTGCTTGTAAGCATCGCCTACCGCGTGGGCGTGCTCGGCTTCTACGCGCATCCGGAATTGAGCGCGGAGAGCGCGCAGCACGTTTCAGGCAACTACGGCCTGCTCGACATGATCGCCGGACTCCAGTGGATTCAGAAGAACATCGCCGCGTTTGGCGGTGATCCGAAGAAGGTGACGATCTTCGGCGAATCCGCCGGCGGCATCGCGGTCAGCATGCTCTGTGCCTCGCCGCTTGCCAAGGGACTATTCGTTGGCGCCATCTCGGAAAGCGGCGGCTCCTTCGGTCCGGTCAGCAAGAACCCATCGCCGGGCGAGAACATGCGCGCGCTTACCGACGCCGAGTCCTCCGGAGTTGAGTTCGCCAAGGCCGCCGGCGCGTCTTCGCTCAAGGAACTGCGCGCACTGCCTGCCGACAAGATCCTCGACGCCGGGCGCAAGCAGCGCGGCATGGCGTGGCCGATCATCGACGGCTGGGTCGTCCCCAACGACCAACACAGGCTTTACGAGGCCGGGCGTTTCAATGACACCGCCATCCTGGTCGGCTACAACTCGGACGAAGGCTTGAGTTTTTCCCACGACCGCACGGCCGAGGCCTACGTCCAGGGCGTCAAGGCCCGCTACGGCCCGTGGGCAGACAAGCTGATCGCAGCGTATCCGCCCAGCGGCGACGCAGTGACAAAAACGGCGCGCGATCTGTCGCGCGATTCGGCCTTCGGCTGGCAGACCTGGGCCTGGGCCCGCCTGCACTCGGCCAAAGCCAAAGGCAAAGCGTATTACTACTACTTCGACCAACATCCCGAACACCCGGCAGGTTCGCCGGAGGCGGACCACGGCTCGCCGCACGGCGCCGAAGTCGTCTACGTCTTCGAGCATCTCGACGACCTGCACCGCTCGCCGACCGACACCGACCGCGGCATCTCCGAGGCTATGGCAATCTATTGGACGAACTTCGCCAGATACGGCAATCCCAACGGCGATGGCGTACCCGAATGGCCGGCCTTCAGCGACCAGCAGCCGGTCGTGATGTACTTCGCGGGAACCGCTCATACGGGGCCGGTTCCGAGCGAATTGGCGCTGCGCGTGCTGGATGGGTACTTCGCTTGGCGCCGAAGCCCGGAGGGAGAGCAAGTGAAGGCACCGCAACCGTCCGGCGCCAAGTGAAGATAGCAGCGGACGGAAAAGGAATGTTCCGACGAGCCCAAAGGAGAGGTGATGAGAAGTTTCGCAATACTGCAGATCCTGGCGTTCGGCCTATGTTGGGGCCAAAGCGCGGATGAATCGAAGCCCGCCAGTTCCAACGTGATGGGCGCGGAGTACCCGCGTGTCTTCGCCGACGGACGCGGGTCGTTCCGGCTGAAGGCGCCGGAGGCCCAGAAGGTCCAGGTCGACATCATGGCCAAGAAGTACGACATGGCGAAGGGCGGGGACGGCTTCTGGACCGTCACGATTCCGCCGCAGATCGCCGGTTTCCACTACTACCGCCTGGTCGTCGACGGCGTGAACATCAACGACCCCGGCAGTGAGACCTACTTCGGCGTCGGCCAGCAGTTCAGCGGTATCGAGATTCCCGAGCCCGGTCATGTGGACTACTACGAGACCAGGAACGTTCCGCACGGCGAGGTGCGCCAGCGCCGCTACTGGTCTCCAATCACGCAACGGTGGCGCCGGTGCTTCATCTACACGCCGCCGGACTACGACGCCAACCAGAAGGCGCGCTATCCGGTGTTCTATCTGTTGCACGGCTTCGGCGAAGATGAGCGCGGCTGGGTCGTGCAGGGCCGGCTCGACAACATCATGGACAATCTGATCGCGGAGAAGAAGGCCGTGCCGATGTTGGTCGTCGTAGACACGTTCGTCGCCGCCAAGCCCGGTGAAGAGCCGATGGTCATGCACCAGGACGGCCGGCGGCCGAACATCGGTGGCGATGTTACCGGAACGTTCAGGGAGGTCATGCTCAAGGAGCTGATCCCGATGGTCGATTCCACATATCGCACGCTGAGCGACCGCGAACATCGCGCCATGGCGGGTCTCTCCTGGGGTGGCATGACGACCTACATGATTGCACCCGCCAACCTCGACAAGTTCGCCTGGATCGGCGGCTTCAGCGGCTCCACCGGCGGCTTCGGCCGCGGCAACGTTGATCTGAAAACAATGCAGGGCGGCGTCTTCGCCGACGCCGAGGCCTTCAATAAGAAAGTGAAGCTGCTTTATCTCAGCATTGGCTCAATGGAAGGACCGGGAGCCAAGAACTTTCACGAGGCGCTCGAGAAGGCGGGCATTAAGAATGTCTACTTCGAGTCGCCGGGAACGGCGCACGAATGGCTCACTTGGCGGCGAAGCCTGAACGACTTCGTGCCGCGCCTGTTCCAGTGATCTTGAAGCGGGTCGCCGGCGGCACGCGGAGATCGAGTCACATCGCACTCCGGTAACGTCGCGGCCCGAATTCCATCGAGCCTCGTCACCCGCCCCACGACGTGGTGCTGACGTCGTGGGGCGGAGCGATGCGAGCAGTATGATGGCTCGGACTGTAGATCATCGACTCAACTCTACCCGGGGGAAAGAACCGTGCTGAATCGATCTCTCATCCACATCTCCGTCCTGGCCCTGTTGGCCGGAGCCGTAGCGAACTGCGCCACGCCAGATAACGCACTCGATCTCTGGTACAGGCAGCCGGCACGCAACTGGAATCAGGCCCTGCCGGTCGGCAACGGCCGTCTGGCGGCGATGGTATTCGGCGACGCCGCGCGCGAGCACCTTCAGCTCAACGAAGATTCCATCTGGAGCGGCACCAAGCGCGACCGGAGCAATCCGGAGGCTTCCAAGGCGTTCCCCGAGGTTCGCCGGCTGATCGAGCAGGGTCACCCGGCACAAGCGCAGGAGATGATCGACCGGACCATGATCAGCATTCCGCGCGCGTTGCCGGTCTACGAGACGCTCGGCGACCTGTGGCTGGATTTCGGACTCAATGCGGACCCGGCTTCCTACCGCCGCGAGCTCAATCTTGAGACCGGCATCGCCACTGTGCGCTTTACCGCAAATGGGGTTCACTACGTCCGCGAAGCGCTCGCCTCGGCGCCGGCTCACGCCATCGTCGTGCGGCTCAGCGCCGACAAGCCGGGCAGCCTCTCCTTCCGCGCGACGATGAGCCGGCCTGCCGATGCCACGGTGACGGTCGAGCGCGGGCGCTTGGTTCTGACGGGCCAGGCCTTGCCGAAGAAGGCCCCCGGCGAGGTGGAGAGCGGTGTGCGCTTCCGTGCCGAGCTGAGCGCGGTGGCCTCCGGTGGCCAGCTCGCGAGCGAGGGAGATGACCTCGAAGTCAAAGGCGCCGACAGCGCCACGCTCACCATCGTTGTCGCGACGGACTACCGCTCGAAGGACCTGGCGCAAGCCTGCGAGCGCGATCACGCTGCGTCGCAGCGGCCGTACGCAGCGCTCCGCGCCGAGCACGTCGCCGACCATCAGCGTCTGTTCCAGCGCGTGAAACTCGAGTTGCCCACCGGTGCGACGGCTCGCGCGTTACCCACCGACGACCGGCTCGAACGGGTGAGACAGGGTGCCGTCGATGAAGATCTGCTGGCGCTTTACTTCCAGTACGGACGCTACCTGCTGATCGCCAGCAGCCGGCCGGGAAGCCTCGCGTCCAATCTCCAGGGCAAGTGGAACGACAGCCTGACTCCGGCCTGGGGCAGCAAGTACACCATCAACATAAACACCGAGATGAACTACTGGCCGGTGGAAACTTGCAACCTCTCCGAGCTGCATCAGCCGCTCTTCGATCTGATCGATAGCGCCAAGGAGAACGGCCGGCAGGTGGCGAAGTTCTACTACGGCGCGAACGGCTTCGTGTTCCATCACAACACCGACCTTTGGGGCGACGCAGTGCCGATTGACGGTGCGCACTGGGGCATGTGGCCGATGGGCGCGGCGTGGCTCTCGCTGCATCTTGCGGAGCATTACGACTTCACGCGCGACCGCAAGTTCCTCGCCGAGCGAGCCTACCCGACGATGAAGGAGGCGGCGCAGTTTTTCCTCGACTACCTCACCTCGGACGGCAAGGGCCACCTGGTGACCGGGCCGTCTCTGTCGCCGGAGAACGAGTACCGCCTGCCGTCGGGCGAGAAGGCCGTCGTCTGCATGGGACCGACGATGGACACCGAGATTCTCCAGGAGCTCTTCGGCCGCGTGATCGAGGCGAGCACGGCGCTGGGCATCGACCGCGAGTTCCGGGACAAGGTCGTCGCGGCGCGAGCAAAGCTCGTCCCACTGCAAATCGGCAAGTTCGGACAGATCCAGGAGTGGCCCGAAGACTACGAGGAGGTCGAGCCTGGCCATCGTCACATGTCCCAGTTGTTCGCGCTCTTCCCCGGGGCGCAGATCACGCCAGAGCATACGCCCGAACTCGCCCGCGCCGCGCGCGCGACCATCGAGCGCCGTCTGGCTCACGGCGGCGGTCACACCGGCTGGAGCCGCGCCTGGATCATCAATTTCTGGGCCAGACTCGGCGATGGGGAGAAGGCGCACGAGAACCTGATCGCGCTGCTTGGTAAGTCAACGCTGCCGAACCTGTTCGACAACCATCCGCCCTTCCAGATCGACGGCAATTTCGGCGGAGCGGCAGCCATCGCCGAGATGCTGGTGCAGAGCCACGCCGGCGAGCTGCATCTGCTGCCGGCGCTGCCGAAAGCCTGGACGAGCGGCGAGGTGAGCGGCCTGCGTGCATGCGGCGGTGTGGAACTCGACCTCGCCTGGAGCGGCGGGCTGCCGCGGACGGCGACGCTGAAGCCGACGGTGGACGGCACACCACGACTCCGTCTGCCGGCGGGCGTGCGCATCCGGACGCTAAAGGACGGTGCGAAGACCGTGGAGGTGAGATCCGGGGACGATCCCATGGTCCCGCTCATCCTGAAGGCCGGGCACGTCTACACACTGGAGTTCGTGGCGCAGAAGTAGCAAATCCCCACCAAAGCCAAACAAGGTGGTTGCCAACCCGCGTAAGAATAGAATGAACCACGGCATCTTTGAATGAACTGAGACAGGAGCACCCACGTTGAAAAGGAACCGGCTTACAGCGGCTTTGTTCATTCAATTTGGCTCAGCGCTGCTCGGACAAACGGTCAGCGATGCGCCATACCTGAACCCGGAATTATCACCAGAGAAACGCGCTGCGGATCTCGTCTCCCGGATGACGCTGGAAGAGAGGGTTCTGCAAATGCAGAACAGCGCTCCGGCGATCCCGCGTCTTGGAGTGGGCGTCTTCAACTACTGGAACGAAGCGCTGCACGGTGTCGCGCAGGGGCGAGCCACGGTGTTCCCCGAGCCGATCGGGCTGGGAGCGAGCTTTGACCCCGACCTCGTGCATCGCATCGCCGACGCAATCTCGACGGAAGCGCGCGCCAAATACCATGAGGCTCAGCGCCGTCCAGCGGTGCCCGAAGTGCCGCCAGGCAACTCTCCCGGCCGTATCGCGTGGCTGACGTATTGGTCGCCGAACATCAATATCTTTCGTGACCCCCGTTGGGGCCGCGGACAGGAGACCTACGGCGAAGATCCACTGCTCACAAGCCGTATGGCCGTCGAGTTCGTGAAGGGCATGCAGGGCGACGATCCAAATTACTTGAAGGTGGTCGCCACGCCCAAGCACTACGCCGTCCACAGTGGCCCCGAGCCGCTGCGCCACGGCTTCGACGCCAAGGTGAGCGAGCGCGATCTGGTGAAAACGTACCTGCCGGCGTTCAAGGCCGCCATCGTGGAAGCCAAGGCTGCTTCCATCATGTGCGTGTACAACTCGATCAACGGAGTTCCGGGCTGTGCGAGCGCCGATCTCCTGCAAAAGCGCTTACGCGAGCAGTGGGGCTTCCACGGATTCGTCGTGAGCGACTGCGGCGCGGTCGGCGACATCTACCGCGGTCACAAGTACGTCGCAACGCAAGGTGCGGCGGCCGTAGCGGCTGTCAAGGCGGGCACGGACCTGACCTGTGGCGGCGAGTATCGCAGCCTGCTCGAGGAAGTCAAAGCTGGCACCATCACGGAAGCAGATATTACGCACTCGGCCGAGCGGGTGCTCCTGGCGCGATTCCGGCTGGGCCTGTTCGATCCGCCGGAACGCGTACCGTATTCGATGATTCCCTACTCGGAGAACGACTCCGCGGCGCATCGCGAACTGGCGCGCATCGCCGAACGCGAAGCGATCGTCCTGTTGAAGAACCAGGACGGCTTCCTTCCCCTGAAATCGTCCGTCGGCAAAATCGCGGTGGTCGGCCCCTCGGCGGACGATCCGATCGGCCTGCTGGGGAACTACAACGGCATCTCCTCGAAACAGGTCACTCCGCTCGAAGGAATCAGACAGCAGTTCGCGACTGCCGATGTGCGTTACGCTCTGGGCGCCACCTACACGGCTACGACGCAGGCGCTAGTGGACTCGAACGTGCTTGTTCCGCCGGATGGCAAGGGCCAGGGGCTGCAGGCCGAGTATTTCAACAACGCAGATTTCCAGGGCGATCCGAAGCTGCGTCGCGTGGAGCCGCGCATTTACTTCGACGCCAACATGGAAGACCCGGCTGTGGTTGCGGCCGTCGGCGGCAACAAGTACTCGGTTCGTTGGTCCGGCACGCTGATTCCGCCTGCCACGGGAGACTACGTGGTGTCGGCGCGCACCGGCATGTGGAATCGTGAGGGAAAGGTCAAGCTGTTCCTGGACGGCACGGAAGTGATCCGCGGCGGACCCGCCGGCACCCGACCCGCCGGATTGGGCCCCGGACAGGGACAGGGACCGCGGCGCGGCGGCCCGCCGCCGGTGCGGTTGGAAGGCGGGCGCAAGTACGCCTTGCGGGTGGAGTACACCCAGAACGGCGCGGGCGGCGGGGCCGAGTTGACCTGGATTCCACCGGCTTCGGTGATGCTGGCCGAAGCGGTGAAGGCGGCCCAGGAGCCCGACGTCACGTTGGTGTTCGTCGGCTTGAATGGTTCGCAAGAGGGTGAGGGTCACGATCGCAGCGACATCGCCCTGCCTGAGCCGCAGGAAACCTTGTTGAAGGCAATGATCGCTACCCGCAAGCCGGTGGTCGTAGTTCTGACGAGTGGTAGTGCCGTGGCCATCAACTCAGCCGAAGCTGGTGCGAAAGCCGTCCTGGCGGCGTGGTACGGCGGCGAGGAGACCGGCTCGGCCATCGCCGAAACGCTAGCCGGTCTGAACAACCCGGCGGGCCGGCTTCCAGTGACCTTCTACAAAAGCATGGATCAGTTGCCGGACTTCACCGACTACGCAATGAAGGGTCGCACGTATCGTTACTTCAAAGGCGAACCGCTCTACCCCTTCGGCCATGGCCTGAGCTATTCAACATTTGCGTACTCCGGTCTCCGCGCGAAGCGCACTGCGAGCGGCGCTGAAATCAGCGTCACGGCCAGGAACACCTCGTCCCGCGAAGGCGACGAAGTGGTGCAACTCTACTTCGCGGGCGGCGCCGCCGCAGATGCTCCAGTGCGCAGCCTGCTCGGCTTTGAGCGCATCCACCTGCGCTCCGGCGAAAGCCGCCAAGTGAGGTTCACGGTTGCCTCCGAGAGCGTGCCGAAAAGCAAGGTGGAGATCAGCGTCGGCGGTGGTCAGCCTGTCGGGAACACGCCGCACGTGAAGGGCTCGCTGTAGCGAGGATGGTTGTAGGTACATCATGTTGCCGAAATACTTCTTGAGCTATCTCCTCGTTCTGCTGACCTGGAGTCTGACTTCGGCCGCCCAGGATCGTCTCCCGCATCCATCCTGGCCAGGCCCTGGACAGCTCTTTGTGGGCACATGCTATCAGCCGGTCGACCGCTCGCCCGAGCAGATCGACTCGGACATCGCAGTCATGAAGCGAGCCGGATTCAACGTCGTCCGCATGGGCGACCTGAGCTGGGATTCCTTCGAGCCCGCGCCGGGCAAGTTCACCTTCGAGTGGTTCGACCGCATCATGGATAAGATGCAGGCGAGCGGCATCCGGGTCATCGTCGATATCCCAGGCTCCCCGGCCCCGATCTGGCTGCATCGCGCACACTCCGGCGTGGACATCGTCAACGAGAGCGGCGCGCGCGTTCCACCCGCCGAGCGCTACATGGACAACATCAGCGATCCGGACTACGTCCGCGCAGTGGGACTCCTCGCCGGCGCCATCACGAAACGCTATGCACACCATCCCGCGCTAATCGCCATCGGCTACGACAACGAGATTGGAAACGGCTTCATGTCATACTCGGAGCCCGACCGGCAGCGCTTCATCGCCTGGCTGAAGACTAAGTACGGAACGCTCGAGAATCTAAACAAAGCCTGGGCCACGCAGCGTTGGTCGCGCCGTTTGAGCAGCTTCGACGACGTCGACCTGCCGCTTGCGAGCGGCCCCGGACCGGCCGAGCGCTACCTCGATCTCCACCACTATTGGTCCGACGTGACCGTGCAGCGGCTCCGCGAACTCGACGCAATCCGGCAGCGCAACATGCCCGCCGTCCCGTCGATCTCGAATCTCTGGGATACCGCGGAGCGCCGCGGCTTCGACTATCTCAGCACCTACAAGTCGTATGTGTCGTTTGGCGCGGAGGGCTTCTATCCCGGCGACCCGATCGGCGGCTCGTTCGGTGCGCTGACGGTGAAGGGGGATCTGGAGACTCCCATCTGGTTCAACGAGTTCACCGCAGGCGGCGGGGGCTTTTACGGAGCGCACGGCCGCAGCCGTATGTACGCTTACGTGGCCCTGTTGATCGGTGCGCAGGCGGCCCTCGCGTGGACCTTCAATAGCCATCTCGGTGGTGAGGAGCAGGCCCTGTTCGGGCTGATCGACCACGACGGAACGCCCTCGTGGAAGGTCGACGAGTTTGCGCGGATCGCTGCGGAGTTCAAGCAGCTCGCGAAACTCGGATTCCCGCGCTATCCCCACCCCGACGTAGCCATCGCCTACTCGTTCGACTCCTTCGCCGCTTCGCACCCCAACGGGCCATCCAGCACGACCCGGCAATACTTCAAATCCTCTTATACCAAGCAGGTTGAAGATGCGTTCGCGCCCCTGTTTCGCGCGAACATGGACGTCGCCGTCATCAACGTCGCCAATCACGATCTTTCGCGCTACAAGCTCGTCATCGTGCCGGCCGATTACTTGATGGACGCCGCGAGCGCAAAGGCTCTACGCAACTACGTGAGCCTCGGTGGCACGGTGCTGATGACGGCCTTTTCCGCCAAAGTCGATGAGCACGCCCAGTGGTTCGACACGGCGCTGCCAGGGCGCCTGAGCGACGTCTTCGGACTGAAGACCAACGAGTTTTATGAAGCGGATTCGTCCTTGGCCTTCGATCTCGATGGCGCATCCATCGACAGTGGCCTGCGCTTCTACGAAGTGCTCGAGCCTTCAACGGCCAAGGTCCTGGCGCGATTCGCCAATACCCCCGAGCATTCTCCGGCTCTCACGATCAACAGGTTCGGCCAGGGCAACGCGCTCTACCTGGCGACCGAGTCGAAGGCGTCGGTAATGGAGCCCGTCCTGAACTCCATCTACAAGATCGCAGGCCTGCAACCCGGTCCGAGAACCCCAGAGGGAGTATACGCGCGAGTTGTTGATGGGCGGACGCTCTACGTGAACACGACGCAGCGCGAGCAGAGGATTCCCATCGATGGCCGGCGAAGAGGGATGATCGGCGATCGCGTCTACGATGGAGCCGTAATCCTGGGTCCGCAAGATGCCGATCTGGTACCCTGATCAATCCGCTCACGGATCCCGGACGACTTCATGTTTCAGTTGAACGCGGATGAGTTTCGCCACTTGAAATCACAGATTGTGACTTCAAGTTGGAGCGGAATCCGCCGGGCGGCACCCTATGCTTTCGCCGAGCAAGGAGTCGAGATGTTGTCCAGCGTTCTCAACAGCAAGCGCGCCATCTTGGTGAACATCGCCATCATCCGAGCCTTCGTGCGATTGCGGGAGATTCTTGCGGGCCATCAGGAACTCGCGGAGCGCTTTAAGGAGCTAGAAGAGCAGGTCGGCCAGAACACCGCCGATATCGAAACCGTGTCGCGCATCATTCAGCAGGTCCTGAAACACCTCCAGAGAGGCCCAAGAAACCGATCGGTCTTCAGACGGAGTAGGAGCAGGGGGCGCACCCTGCCGAGAACCTCCGTTAAGCAGATGAGGCTCCGAACTGGTTGTCTCCCGCGACCACAGAAGAGATCTGAAGGACAAGATGACACCATGGTGTAAAGGAAATCAGACTATGAAGCAATCGAAGCTCCTGTTGCTGGCCATGACAACATGGAGCATCTTCCCTACTGCGCGAGCGGAGTCGACGGATTCCTGCGCGGATATTGCGACTCTCAAAATCGGCGGAGTCGAGATTACAAAGACCGTGCCTGTTCCCCTTGGAACCACGCTTCCGCCTTCCTATCCCGGCGCTCCGAGCACGGGTCCGTTACCCGCGCATTGTCGAGTCGACGGCGTCATCCATCGCCGCAAGGGGGCCGACGGTGAGGAGTTCGGGATCGGGTTTGCGCTGGCGCTTCCTGAAAAGGCAGCCTGGAACCGTGATTTCATCATGCAAGGCGGAGGCGGCGGCAACGGCGTGGTCGCCTATCCGATTGGAGCCTCGTATTCCGGTGAGAAGCCAGCCCTCATGCGCGGATTCGTGGTGGCCAGCACGGACACGGGACATAAGGCAAAGAATGGCGCATTCGACTTCTCGTTCATGCGCGATCAGCAGGCGTATCTGGATTTCGCCTACCAGGCCAATGCCGAGGTCGCTGGAGTGGCCAAGCAGATCATCGCGCACTACTACGCGAAGCCCGCCTCATACTCCTATTTCGTCGGTTGCTCGACGGGCGGACGCGAAGGGATGATTCTCTCGCAGCGCCATCCCACGGTATTCAACGGCATCGTTGCCGGCGACCCCGCAATGCGCACAGGGCTGTCGAACCTAGCGATCGGCAAGTGGATTCCAATTGCCTACAATCAGGCCGCCCCTAAGGACGAATCGGGCAAGCCGCAGACCGACAAGCTGCTCTCCGCAAGCGAGCGCAAACTGTTTATGGACGCGCTGATGAAGACGTGCGATGCGCGAGATGGCGTGGCGGACGGGATGATCTTTGATCCCCTCGGCTGCGATTTCGATCCCGCGGTGTTGGCCTGCCAAGCTGGCCAGAGCGAAGGATGCATCGCTTCCGCGAAGATCGCGGCTATCAAGAAGGCGTTTGCAGGACCGAAGAACGCTTACGGAACGCAGGTCTATCCGGGCTTTCTCTATGACGCGGGCATCGCGACGACGGGCTTTGCGTCCGGGCTTCTTGCGATGGGCCGGAACGGGATCTTCGGGCCGTATCCGACGGCGATCGAGATTGACGTTGACAACGAGGCGCTACACGCGAGCGATCCGCTGGTGGAGCCGTCGTCGACCAACCTCTCCACATTCTCAGCCAGCGGCGGCAAGATACTCTTCTTCCACGGAGACAGCGATCCGTGGTTTTCGCCCCTCGATACGCTCCAGTATTACATCTCGTTGGCTGGGCCCAATGGTGGCGCCGGCAAGGTGGCCGATTGGAGCCGGATGTTCCTGGTGCCGGGAATGGGGCACTGCGGCGGCGGTCCTGCGCTCGACCGTTTCGACATGTTGAGCGCGGTGGTGAACTGGGTCGAAAAGGGAATATCGCCGGACGAGGTGATCGCGACGGGGCAAGCGTTCAAAGGCCGGAGCCGTCCGCTGTGCGCCTATCCCAAACACGCCCAGTACGTGGGGAACGGCGACAGCGAGGACGCGCGGAACTTTCGATGTCAGTGAAGGCGCGGCTCCAGGGGCGAGGCGTTCACCGATGATTCCGAATACACCATGTCGTTACGATTGCCGCTGCTAGAAGGCTCGCTTTCATCTCGCTGGCAAAATTCTCTAAAGAAAGTGTAGGCCCATGTCCAGTTCAATTATTCGGCAGCATTCAGTCTTTGCTATCGCTATCATTGTGGCTGCATCAGCATTGTCTCTTGCGGCTCAATCGCAACCGGCTCCGTCCCGAACCATTGTCGTGAATCTCAAAGACTCGACCGGGCCGGTGGATCGCTTCTTCGATCTATCGGTCGGGTCCGATTTTCCCGGAACGCTGATTCGCGATGACAGCCAGGCGCAGCTCAAGCTCGCTGCCGATGAACTCGGCTTTCGCTATATCCGCTTCCACGCGATCTTTCACGATGTGCTGGGGACAGTGCGAGTCGAAGATGGCAAGACCGTCTACAACTGGTCGAAGATCGACCAGCTCTATGACGATGTGTTGGCCCGGCATGTCAGGCCATTTGTCGAGCTCGGTTTCACGCCGAAAGCGCTTGCCACGTCGAACAACAGCATCTTCTATTGGAACGGCAACACGTCGCACCCGAAACCGGAAGGTTGGCGCGATCTTGTCGATGCTTTCATCCGTCACATCGAAGAGCACTACGGAAGAGATGAAGTGCGCATGTGGTTTTTCGAAGTGTGGAACGATCCCAACCTTTCCGGCTTCTGGGAGGGCGCCGATCAAAAGGCATACTTCGAGCTCTACGATCTGACTGCGCGGACAATCAAGTCCATCGACCCTGCCTTACCGGTCGGCGGACCGAGCACAGCCGGAGCGGCATGGGTTCCCGAGTTTCTCGCTCACGTGAAACAGAGCGGCGCTCCTGTTGACTTCGTGACAACGCATACGTATGGCGTCGACGGGGGATTTCTCGATGAAAACGGAAAGGACGACACAAAACTCTCTTCATCGCCCAATGCGGTCGTCGGAGACGTTCGGCGCGTTCGCGAGCAGATATCGGCCTCACCGTTTCCGAAGCTTCCGCTGTACTTTACCGAGTGGAGCACAAGTTATAACCCGCGCGACTCGGTGCACGACTCCTACATCAGCGCGCCGTATATCCTGACCAAGCTCAAGGCCATCCAGGGATTGCTGCAGGGCATGAGCTATTGGACCTATACCGATTTGTTCGAGGAACCCGGACCTCCGACGGCGGCGTTTCAAGGGGGATTCGGCCTCCTGAACCCGCAAGGCATTCGCAAGCCGGCGTTCTTTGCGTATAAGTACCTGCACGCGCTTCAGGGCGAAAGTCTCAGGACAAACGATCCGCAAGCATGGCTGGCGACCGAGGGTGGAAACGTCGCGGCCGTTATTTGGGACTTCGAACATCCTGACCAGAAGGTGAGCAACCGGTCCTTCTATACCTCCTTGCTGCATGCCAAAGGAATCGAGCATTTCTGCCGCACTCCGGAACTGGATCGTCTGGCTCTGCTGGCGAATGGCTAAAGTGGCCAGGAAGATCGGAACGAGCCGGTCCTGGCCCCACGGCAGTCCGTAGGCCGGGTGGCCGGTCACTTGAAGCAAGAACTGGCCATTGCGCCGCTCATGCAGGAGCTGCCCGGCGGCTGGCTTTTTGATCGGCAGCCCGCAGAGCACGAACGGCCGGGAAGCGAATCCGAGATTCTGGTTTGCCTCCTGGCGCTTCAGGCGGACGCAGGCAATGGCCTCGGCCCGCCGGAGTTGTTGCTTGGAAACGATCAGGTCACCGGGCAGGTGGCGGAGAATGTCCCCGGCTGACTGCAGGCCGTGGTGCTGGTGGGCCCCCATTCGGGCGGCAACCGGCTGTGGTTTGTTGTTCAAAACTCACCTCGCGCGACGTCGCCGGGCACCCCCCGGCGAGTCCTCAAGGCGAGGTTTTCAGGTGGTCAAATCGGGAGCCAAAGCAGGACCCCTCTCGTTAATGCGATTAATGCGTTAAGAGGGGCAAAAGCAAAAAACGCTGAATCTCCAAGGCTTTCTATGTTCAGTAGTGACCGCCATGGCCGCATATGTTCTTTATTTACAACTTACGACCAGTTTCCCAAGCTGGACGTCGCGGGTTCGAGTCCCGTCTCCCGCTCCATCTAACTGATTCCAAAAAGCTGTCTCGGCTGGCTCTACGCGGCTCTACGCCAATTCCGGGGGACCCTGTCCCGAATTGCTAATTAGTGCGATTGCTGCGTTAAGCTGTAATTTGCAGATTATAAACGACTTATCGGCGCAGTTTGCCCGGTCGCCATTTGTCCGCCTTCTGAGAACTGACAACGTTCTCGAAGTGGGTTCTCAAACTATTGATTTCATGGGAGAAAGCTTTGCCTGAATGCCAGCGCCCCACCCTGGCGTTCATTTAAGCATGCAGAACACTGAGATCCATACAGAGCACTGAGTTAACGTGGTCGTTGGTTCTCTTCCGATATTCATTGAGCGGATGACTGCCACTTCCTGACGTGAACGGCGGTTGCCCATGCCAGATTCCTCGCAGCGGTTGCTGGACCCCGCATTGCCGAAACAGATAGCTTGCGGTCAGCAAGAATCGATACGCTCGAAGGCCTGCAAAACGACCCTCTCACCACCCCCAAAGCCGGAGGGGTTTTCGGCAAGGCCCGAAACCCGGAGAAAATGTTCCGCGTTGGCCTCTACGTGCGGGTATCCAAGCATGACCAGCAAACCCTGCATCGCAGACCCGCACCATGCGCGAGTATGCCGCCACACGCGACTGGACGATCGCATTGCAGGTCAAGGAAGTTGGTTCGGGCGACGCATAGCGAGAACCCTGGTAGAAGTTAATCGACGCCGCCCGCCCCCGTGAGATGGACGCGACGCTGGTGTGGCGGCTGGATCGATGGGGCCAGCCACTGGCGGACTTGGTCACTACGCTGAAAGAACTGGCGGAACTCCGAGTCGGTTTCGTGTCGCTCAAACGCCGGCGCTGATCATCTTTGATGCGAATGTGCCTGCAGCCCACTTGCTGCCTGCGCACTTGATGCCCCTCGCGTAGATGGCAAATCGATTGCGCACTGCTGCTTCTCATTCATCCAATCCGGCCACAGCGATCAGCGGCAGCCGGAACGGGTCGAGAACCTGGTGCATTTTCAAATCGCATTATCCTGAGGTTTTCAGCAGCTTCGACTTCTCGGACCGGATGTTCCTCCCAACGCTCAAGCTATCGGTTCTGAACTCACGACTACGCGTATCGGTGCATGCTTGGCCCGCGTCCGCGATGACGCAAACCCCTATCCCGGCACCGTTTCGGCGAGAGTCGGGCGAGGGCTCTGCCGGCGTGTCTCGCCCGGATTTCCGACCAGCGTTCGCCGGTTGGTACCGTCCTCCGCCCGTTTCATTCCAGTTTTGACTGACAGGTGCAAACCACTCTTAAGCTCTCTTACCTGGCACAGCCCTCTTTCCCCGCACCTCTTAGAAGTCGTTACTTATCCAGGAATCAATTGAGCCCGGTACTTATCCTTTACTTTGTCTTCGCGCGGGCGGCCAGCCATTCCTCCAGGTCCTTGGGGGCACTGTACCACCGCGTGTTCGAGGCTAGATAGACAAGCTCGAAACGGCCACTCATCTTTGTCATCCATGCCGCGCGGGCCGCCTGATCCTCTTCTGGATTGCTGCGCTGCATCATCATTCTGGGTGGGGCGGCTGGCTTCTCGAAGGCATTCCCGGCGAAGAGCACGAGATCGGCGACGTTCAGCAAACTCAGGTTCGCCGCTCCGTCCGACTGGAACGAGGCAGCTTCCAGAGTGAGCGGCTGACCGGCAGAGTTGAGGCCGAGATCGATGGTCCCCCCGTCGTGAATTACGGTGGCCGGCACGCCATTGAGCACGTTCGACGCCGCTACGTAGACGGTGCGCGGGTGGAGCTGCGCCAGGCCGCCGGACTGCCGCGCGTCCCGATCGAGAATGGCGACGTCGAGCGGCAGATCGCCGACGAGAGAATGGACGAGCGCAGCGAGTCCCGCTCCGCCGCCCCCGGTTCCGATCAACAGCGCGGATTTTGAGCCGTGGAGCAGGAAGAGAGTTTCGCCGGCGCTATCCCGAATTAGATAGAAATCGAACTGGATTTTGGAAACGGCATCGATCCGGGCGTCGAAGGACGCGACGCCTGTTTCGCGCTTGAAATTGCCGGGGATACGAACCGCGTGGTAGGGCTCGCCGGCTTCCCCGGGCCGGTAGAGCGCGGACAGCGAGTAGACGATCTGAGCGGAGTCGTTCCTCGCCCAATACGCATCCGGCCCGGCGAAGAACGGCTCTCCCGTGATGTTCCCGGCTAGTACGCCGTCGGCGAGAGCGGCCATGTCCGTAATGTACTGGCGGTCGAGCGGACGGCCGTTGAGCGGCGCGCGGCCCCGGGCCCATGCCCCAGTCTGGTAGAAGTGGGCGGGAAGGACCGCCAGGTCGGCATAAGGCCGGGTAACCTCCTCGATATGGTGAACGCTCTGGTCGTATCGCGTGAGCGGTCCCATTTGGACATAGGGCCACGCGGAGCCAATCGCATCGCCAGTGATGAAGAGCCGGTTCCCCGCGTCAAGATAGGCGGTCGAGCCAGCCGAGTGGGGCGGAATTGCGACGGCGCTGATCAGACGGTCGCCCAGGTCAATCTGACTCACGGCCATCCCCTTGCCGTGATTGGTCGGGCCGCCGCCTTCCCGAATGGGAACGTAGTTCGGAGGGGCCTGTGCCGGCCAGTCCAAATCAGGGTAGTAAATGGTCCGGTCCGACATCCGCGCGTTTTCACCGATATGGTCCGGATGATTGTGGGTAATGGCCACCACGAAGTCGAGCGGGTGGGCCCGCGGCGCTCCGTCGTTCTCGTGACCCAGCAAATAGCGCACCACCGTCTTCAGGTCGTTCACGCCCTCGGTAGCTTTGGCGGGATTGGCAGTATCGATCAGCAGAGCGCGGCTGGAGCCCTCGAGCAGGTACATGGTTGAACCCTGGGAGGTGTCGGGATCCGGTATGGAAACGTAAGGCCCAGCGGTCCACGGGAGATAGTGCTCGATACGCCAGGTACGCTGCCCCTCAGCGCTGGTCAACATCAGGAACGCAGTGTACTGCCCCCATGGATTCTCTTTCGCAAAGCCGGATCCCTTCGCCCAACCGTACGCGTTCTTCGCTTCCGGAACGAATCCCTTGGCCACCCGGTAATATTCGATGCGTGACGGTTGGTCAGCAGCAAAGACGGACAAGGACCACAGTGCCAGCACTGCGGCTATCTGACTTCCCGGTCGCAGAAATGAATGACAGGAATAGTGCATTAGATTTCGACTCCTTTTGTCGACACGCTTTTTCAATCTCCTTGCGCGCTGCGCCGATCCTGCTGGATTCGCAGATCTCTCAATTAGGCAACGGACACCGAGCGTGGCTCCATTGTATGGCGGGTCAGGTGTTGCGTGAAACTCGATTTGCGGACAACAGTCTTGCGCAGCGCTTGCGTGCGTTCGTTCGTTTCATCCACACCGGGGAGGAGGGCGGACCCGCAGGTCAAGTGGTAGCCGCTGTCGCCTCGGCCGGGGCAGCTCTGCTCGTTTGGACCGGATTGTCGCTCGCCCTGGACCGCTGGCGTGCGTGGCGAAGTCAAGTGAAGTTGAATCCTGATGCGCCTGCTTGGCGCACGCACAGACCTGGAGAATAATGCCGAAATGCTGAAGTCACGAATCGTGGTTGCGCTTTTGGCGGCCTGCCTGGGACTGGCCGTTTCCAATGGACAGACCACTCCGTCCACGGTATTGCTCGTTCTTTCGAAGTCGGATCGGACGGTGTCGATCGTCGACCTGCTCGAAAACAGATCGCTGGCGCCCATCGGCCTCGGCGCGTTGCGCGGAGCCCGACGGACTCGCCTGGGTCGTCAGGCGCTGACGCGCCATTAGCGGCTGACGAAGGAGTCGCGGCCGACGAAGAAAGTCGAACCACGCCGGGCTGCGCCTTGCGCCCGGCGTGGTCCGGTTCATCCGGCCCTTGGCTATTTCCCGCTTGCCTGTATCAGGTCGACCAGGCCGTTCACGATGCCGTCCTCGGCGCAGCCGGGTTTCAGGCGCGAGCCGAGCACCTGGAAGGTGTACGCGCCGAAGGCGGCGTCGTTGGGCACGTAGCCGGAGTTTGCCCTGCCGTTGGCGATGGTCACAAACATCGTGTTGGCGAGCGGCGAGGCGGCCTTGAACTTCAGGCCGATGGCGGAGTAGATCTCGGCGTTGGCGCTGGCGACCGCGATGTTGCCGATGCGGATCACGCCGAGGCGGAAATGCACCGGCTCTCCGTCCTCGTACGAGCCGGGCGTGCCCTCACGGGCGTTGTCCAGGCGCTTGCGGCCCGGGCAGGTGATTGTAGTCTGGGCGCCGCTGATGGCAGGCGCTGCGTCCATGCGCGTGGTATCGCTCATCACGCGAATGACCTCTTCGCCCAGCAGTACACCCTCACTCTCCATCACCTTCTCGAGCGTGTCGACCACCTGCGGATCCGCCTTGACGGGCTTCACCTTGCCGTCGCGCAACGGGGCTTCGATCTTTTCGCGCGTCATGACATTGCCGGCGATTGGCGCGCCGGAGCGCGAGGCCATCACGTTGGTCGAGGCGCGCAGATAGAGTGGGTTCTGGTCGCCCGAGGCATTCTGAGCGAAGACGGCAACGGCCTTATCGCCGTAGGCCTGCTCGATATGGTGCGAGGCCGCACCGCAGAAATCCGCGCTTGTGATGTCGGTGAGGAATCCGTTCACCGGGTGCATCGCGTAGGTGAAGTAGACAGCGAGCATCTTGCCGTCCAGGGAATCAAACTTGAGGACGGCGACGGTCTTATCCGATTGTCCGTTCAGGTTCGGGGCTTGCGTCCAAAGGTGGGTGCCGGCGTCAATATTGTCACGGCTCACGTTGAGATATGAGAAGCCGGTGCCGAAGCCGACGCGCGCCGGTTGGAGTTGCGCTTTGGCCTGCTTTACGGCCTCCACGATCTTGCCGACGATGGGCGGCGGCGGCGCGTTGGGGTCGGGGTCAGGCGGAGGGCCGCCGGGACCAGTGGGGCCGGCCGGCTGTCCGAAGCGCCGGAAGGGTTGGTCGCCTGGCCCAAAGGCACTGTGCGTATGCGTCACCGAGATGACGATATTGGCCACGGGGCAGTCTAGTTCGGCGGCAATCTGCTTGGACGCGGCGGCCCAGATGTTGTCAAAGAGCATGCTCTGGTCGGCGCCAATCAGAGCCGCGCGCGTTGCTCCGTTATCGAGCACAATGGCACGCAGGTAGAGCTTCTCGTGCGCGTATTTGCCGCTCGGCGGATTGGCCGGGTCAGCGGCGGGCGTGATGTCCACGCGCGCCGCGCCGACGCGGAGGCTCTGCGCCTTCGCCGGAGCGCTTGCGGCCAGCAAAAGCGCCAGCATTGCCGGCGCCCATAGGATTCTCTTTTCCAAAATCACTTCTCGATCTCCCATGACGGACGATTCTCTGCGCCAGCGCGCGTTAGCGGCACAGTCTCGAGCCAAAGTCGCCGAGGAACGGAACCAGTAATGCATGCCGGGGTCCTCGCAATAGATGGTGTTGAAGCCATGCTGCTCGATGCTTACACACCGAGATCATACAGCAGTCCCCCCAGCCTCACCGTCGAACCTTAAAATCGTCTGAAAGTCAGATGCCACGCCCGGTTTAATGCCTCTTTAAGGTTCCGGCAGCAGATTCTGGGACCATGGAGGCTCTTTCAAAGGAGACCATCGTGATGCGCTGCGCAGCGCATCACGTGGTGACTATGCCGACAAGCCGCCCGGACTCGGGCCCGATACGCAAATCCGTCGCCGGCGGCTCCGCTGGACCAGAGAGCCAGATGGAAGGCAACGTTTTCCGGGCTTATGGCGTTTTTAAGGTTTCAGCACGACGCTGAGGTTTCGGCTCGGTTCCGTGCGAATTCCGATTCCTCTGCTGGCAGGCCGCTATGCACCCGAACTGAAGATACAGCACGTATGCTTAATACGGTGACCTGCAAGAGGAAAAACACGTTGGGGATGATCGTGGGGTTCGCGCAGGCACTGGCGGCCAGCAGTCCCGCACAAACAGCAAATCCGGCGGTGGTCTTCCCCGTGGCGGAGTGCTCTACGCTGGCCAACGCCGATATCCGCAGTGCGGTGGGCGCACCGGTGCACATCACGTCGGCGTCACTGGTTCAAGGTGCCAAGCCAGCGCCGTATTGCAAAGTTCTCGACTACGTCGAACCTGCGGTCAAGTTCGAGGTCCGCCTGCCTTCGGGCGCGTGGACACAACGATTTGTCCAGACCGGTTGCGGCGGGCTCTGCGGAATGGTCAATGTGCGGCTGGATCACGACGACGGCTGCCTGCCATCCCGGAATGGCGAGCTGGCAGTCGCCTCCACGGACGTGGGCCACTCGGGCGGCAATGATGGAGCCTTCGGAGCCAACGACTACCAACTCCGCATTGACTTCGCCTATCGCGGAGTCCACGTCACGACACTCGCCGCGAAGGCGCTCATCAGCCGCTACTACGGGCAGGGGCCGAAGTATTCCTATTTCTCCGGTCCAAGTGGTGCCTGCCGAGGCGCTGCAATGGCTCGGCTCGGGGTTCTATAATGCGCGATACCAGGCTTGGTGCAGCGCGAAAGGGACGGTGATGACCTGCCAGTCATCGCGACAAGGGAATTGATGCAATTCGAAAATGTAGTACCGTTACGTTGGCCGAGCGGCCCGCTCGAAATCGCCAGGCGTGAAAAGGGCGAGGGTTTTAACTCGCAGATCAGGCAGACGCTCGAACGCTGGCACGATCCGGCGATGCTCGAGTTTCTTAAAGACACCGCCATAGACTGCATCGTGATCAGTTGGGCTGCCGGTCTGGCGGCCGACGCGGAGCAGCAGCGCACGGCGGCCCCATTGATCGAAGCGGCGCGGCAACGGAATCTGGCGGTCGTTGGCTGGGTGGATGGCACGGCTGACCACAACGCGGCGATCGCAGCGGCCAAAGCCGCTGGCCTGACCGCGGTTGCGATCCGTGGGATGCACGGTAGCTCGGATTTCCCAGCGATCACGTGGAGCGATCGCGCGGACGTCGCCTGGGATTCGACGGCACCCGTCGTCGCCATCGGCGGCAATGTCTGGCCCGGCGTGAGCCTTGCGAGCGGCGGCGCGGACGCCAGCGCCGGTCCGACCGGTGTGCCTTGGCTCGATTCGAACGGCTGGTACATCCAGATGGCTCGCGCGCGGTTGAAGGCGCCGCTTTGGGTAGTCTTCGATCCGCCCGCCGGTCCGGCTGTGCCGTCGCCACAGAGTTATGTCAAAGCCATCTGCGATTCCGAGGCTGCGGGCGGGCGTTGGGTCATTTCTTTGGATGACAATCTGCGATCGGGCCTGGCAGCCGGAAATACCGCGGCATGGAAGGATATTGCCAGCGCGGCGGCCTTTTTCAAGGACCATCCGGATTGGAAGTCTTATCGCTCGCTGGGCCTGGTGGGCGTCATCTCGAATTTTGCGGGCAGCGATTTCGATTTGACGGGCGAGATCCTGAACCTGATGGCGCGCCGCGATCTGCTGTTCCGTGTCATCTGGAAATCGCAGGCCATGGCCCAGGCAATGCCGCAGCCGTTCACCGGGCTCAAAGCGCTCATCTATGCCGACGCCGCGATGCCCGAGCAGCCGTTGCGCCGCAAGATCACGGATTTCGTCGAGCAGGGAGGGTTGCTGATCACCGGACCGGCGTGGGGTAAAGCGGGCACGCCCGCGCCGCCGGACTTCCAGACGCAGTTCGACGTGCTGGCTGTAGGAAAAGGCCGGCTGGCGGTGGCGCGCAACGCGATTGACGATCCCTATCAGTTGGCCGGCGAAACCCAGTTGCTGCTGAGCCATCGCAACGATCTGGTGAAAATCTATAACAGCCCGAGTTCGGGATGCACCCGTTACACCGCTTCGCCGGACGGCAAGACGGCCTTGCTGCAGTGCCTCTCATACGCCGACGGCCGCCGGGCCGGCTTGCGCACAATCTGGGTGCGCGACAGACACCCCTCCACCCGGCTGTGGACCATCGAAGCTCCGCCCGTGACGCTGGATGCGCACACGTCGGAAGACTATGCCGGCGTGGAGTACCATCTACCCGCAAACGCAACGCAAGCCTATTTGGCGCTCGAATTTGAACGACAAAGGAGGGAAGCATGAATCGCAGGCAGTTCGTGTCTGGACTGGGAGCGGCCGGATTCGTCATGATTCAGCCGGTCCGGGTGCGCGCGTCGGCTCCGATGGCGCCGGTGGCAATCGCAAAATGCAAGAGCTACGGCGACGAGTTTCTCGCTGCAACCGCGAAGATGTTCGATCAGTTGGGCGGCCTGGGGCGAATCGTGAAGGGTAAGACCGTCACGATCAAGATCAACCTGACCGGCGTCGAGACCGCCCGCCAGGACTACCTTCCCCAGAGCCGCACCATCTGGACCCATCCGCGCACGGTGGGAAGTGTCATTCATCTGCTCGACAGGGCCGGGGCTCGCCGCATTCGCGTAGTGGAAGGCGCGTGGATGTGGCCGGCGTCGCTCGAGGAGTTCATGCTGAAGGCAGGCTGGGATCCGAGCCTGCTGTTGGGTGCTGCTCCACGCGTCGAACTGGTCAACACAAACCTGCCGTACAAGGGCAAGAAGCCTTACTCGCGGTTCACCGTTCCGCACGGCGGCCATTTGTTTCCTGCCTACGATCTGAGCACCGCCTACGCCGAATCGGACGTGCTGGTCTCGATGAACAAGATCAAAGAGCACGGTACAGCGGGCGTGACGCTCTCCATCAAGAACCTGTTTGGCATTACGCCGACCACGATCTACGGGAACAAAGTGCCGAAGGACGAGCCAGCCCCAATACCGTACGCCGGCCGCACGGACATCGGTCACATGGGCAGCCGCCAGCCACCGACGAGTTCACCGTCCGAAAAGGACCCCACCAGCCCGCGTCAAGCCGGCTACCGGATTCCGCGGATCGTTGCCGATCTCGCGGCGGCCGCGCCGGTGAGCCTGGCGATCCTGGATGGGATCGAGACCGTCGCCGGGGCCGAGCTGCCCAGACCTGGAACAACCGAGGCGATCAGCCCGGGCGTGCTGGTGGTTGGCACGAACGCGGTAAACACCGACGCGGTGGCGATGGCCGTGATGGGGCTCGATCCGATGGCCGACCGGGGCAAGGCTCCTTTTGAAACCTGCGATAACACGCTCCGGCTGGCGGAAGAGCTGGGCGTAGGGACTCGCGACCTGGGGCAAATCGAAGTCGTCGGCGAATCGATCAAGGATGTTGTTTTCAAATTCCGCGAGCATGGCGGTCCACGGCAATGGAGGCCGCCAGGCGGCCGCCGGAACGCATAAGGAGAATCCATGAACAGACGCGGGTTGTTACAGATGATTGCCGCGGGCGCGGCGGCGGGCGTGACAGGCGAACGGCAGGCACTGGCGCAGGAAAAGACCCAGGCGAAGATGGAGCGCGCGACGCGCGGGATGCCGTCGCCCAAGATCAAGGACGTGATCGTGATCGCTACGCAACCGGCTGGCGCACGGCTCACGGTGGTGAAGATCGTCACGGATCAGGACGGTCTGTACGGTTACGGTTGCGCGACCTTCACGCAGCGCGCCGAGGCCGTGGGTGTCGCCGTGGAGAAGTATCTGCGGCCATTCCTGATCGGCAAACCGACCAACCGCATCGAGGACACGTGGCAGGCATGCTACGACAGCTCCTATTGGAAAAACGGTCCGGTGCTCAACAACGCCATCAGCGGCGTGGACGAGGCGCTGTGGGATATCAAGGGCCGGCAGGCCGGCATGCCGGTCTACGAGTTGTGGGGAGGCAAATGCCGCGAGGCGGTGCTGACATTCGCCAACACGGGCGGTGACAACCCGAAGGACGTTGTGGAGGGTGTGCGGCAGGCGATGGCGCACGGGTACAAGCACGTGCGCGTGGGCGCCGGGTTCGGACGCCGCCCGCGTGGGGGAGCAGGCGGGGGCGGCGCGCCGGAACCTGCCGTCCCGAAAGGCTTGCACGAAGGCCCGGTCTTCGATCGTGGCGCCAATCTCCGGCTGATGCTTCAGATCTTCGAGGCCTGCCGCAAAGACATCGGCTTCGAAGTGGAGCTGATGCACGACATGCACGAACGCTACTCGCCGCGCGAGGCGATACAGTTCGTCAAGGACTGTGAACAGTTCAAGCTGTACTTTCTTGAGGATCCGCTCTCGCCGGAGGATAACGACTGGTACCGGCAGATGCGCTCGCAATGTTCGACCCCCATTGCGATGGGCGAACTGTTCAACAGCCCGCACGAGTGGACTCCGCTGATCGTCGAGCGCCTGATCGACTACATCCGGTGCCATGTTTCGCAAGTTGGCGGTGTGACGCCGGCGCGGAAGATCGCCTTGCTGGCCGAGCAATTCGGAGTGAAGACGGCCTGGCACGGACCGGGCGACGTTTCGCCGGTCGGTCATACGGCGCAGCTTCACCTGGATCTTGCCAGCTCCAATTTCGGCATTCAGGAAGGCGGAATCATCACGGGCGTGTTGGCCGAGATGTTCAGAGGCTGCGCCACGTTCAAGGACAGCTATCTTTGGGCCAACGATGCTCCCGGCTGGGGAATCGAAGTGGACGAGAAGCTGGCAGCCAAGTACCCGTTCGGCGCCAATGAGCAAGGCGAACGCGGACGTCTGAACGGCGGCTGGGGTGAATTGCGGCTCAGCGACGGGACCATCATCAAGCAGTGAATCGTGGGTAGGGAGAGGCAGCCGCAAGGACCATCGGCAGGTGGCGGGGCTCCACCGCGGATGCCGGCGGGTTTGCAGAATCTCTGCGACCCACCAGAGTTGACCGCCGTGAGGCGTCGCCAAACCGTGTGTATGCGTTCCCAAGGTGCGGGGCGCGATCGGCTGCCAGGTCCTGCGCTCCCACCCGCGACTTCGGCTACTTCGGCGTCGACTCGGCCATGCGGTGCGCAAGCGTCCAGGTTGTGTCCCAGAAACTGCGCCTCGTATGATTGATTTCAGATGGTCACCAGGGCCTGCTGAACGATGCGCGGCAACCTTGACATCGAAAAGAACGCCCGGAATCCGAGGCCTGGCCGGCGGTGATACCATCCGGTTGAGTCGATAATCCTATGAAGATCTCAAGGTTGGTTCTCATCCCCGTCATCGCGACCTGTACCTGCGCGATCCAGTCGTCTTTCGCCGCCGATCGAGTCAAGACTGCCAACGGCATCCTCGAATCCACGGCCGCGCCCAAGGGTGGCGTACGCAGCTTCAAGGGAGTCCCGTTCGGCCAGCCGCCGGTCGGAGACTTACGCTGGCGCGAGCCTCAACCAGTGGAGAACTGGAAGGGTGTCCGCAATGCCGACCAGTTCGGTCCCCGCTGCATGCAGCGGACTTCCCCTGGCGCCGATTATTGGTTCCGCGGCAACGGCATGAGCGAAGACTGCCTCTATCTCAACGTCTGGACGCCCGCCAAATCGGCCAAGGCGAAACTCCCCGTTCTCGTCTACGTCTTCGGCGGCGGCTTCCAGAATGGCGATGGCTCGGAGCCTCGCTATGACGGCGAGAGCATGGCGCGCCAAGGCATGGTCGCGGTTTCGCTCAATTACCGGACCAACATCTTCGGCTTCTTCGTCCATCCGGAACTCACACAGGAATCGCCCCACCACGCGGCGGGCAACTATGGATTGCTTGACCAGGTGGCCGCACTTCAGTGGGTGCAAAAGAACATAGCGGCATTCGGCGGCGACCCTCAACGCGTCACCATCGCCGGCGAATCGGCCGGGTCCATCTCGGTCAGCGCGCTCATGGCCTCACCGCTTTCCAGGGACCTGATGGCCGGCGCGATCGGCGAAAGCGGGGCCATGATCTCCACCCTGCCGCCACAACCCCTGGCGGACGCCGAGCAGAACGGCGCCAAGTTCGGCGCCACCGCTGGGGCCAGCACCCTGGCTGCCTTGCGCGCGATGACCGCCGATCAGATTCAGGAAGCTCTAACCAAGACGAAGGGATTCCGCTTCGGCTCGACACTCGACGGCTACTTCCTGCCCAAGCCGTTGGCGGCCATCTTCGAGGCCGGTGAGCAGGCCAGGATCCCGCTGCTGGCGGGTTCGAACACGCAGGAGCAATCCGCGCGGCTGGTACTGGGCCAAGGCGATCCGACGCCGGAGACGCTTGCCAACGCCATCAAAAAGTTCTACGGCGATCGAGCCGATGCGGTGGTGAAGGCATACGCCGCCACCACGGCCGATGAGGTCAATGAAGCCGCCATGCACCTTGCCAGCGCCCGTTTCATTTCGCACGGCACGTGGAAGTGGACGGAACTCCAGATGAAGACCGGCGGCAAGCCCGTGTACCGTTACCTTTATGCTCGTCCGCGTCCGCCGTACCTGGGAATGCCGGGTCAGGCGCAGCCTCCGTCTCCCACTTCTGCCGGCTCGCCCGCGGGACCCCAAGGCGCGGTCCACTCGGCCGAGATTCAGTACGCGATGGGAAACCTCGATTTGGACAAGCGCTATTCCTGGGAGCCCGCCGACTATGCAGTCTCCAAACTGATGCAGGCCTACTTCGTGAACTTCATCAAGACGGCAAACCCGAACGGTCCAGGTCTCCCCAATTGGCCAGCGTACAGTGCAGACGCCAGCTACCAGTTGATGCGAATCGATGTGGAATCCCGTGCCGAAACCGAACCCCACCGCGACCGCTACCTGGCGATCGACGCAGCCATCGCAAAGCCATAGTCCGCGCAAATCGTTCGGATTGAAGCCGTACTTGCAAAGAACAGCTCGACTTTCGCAATGTCCCGTCGTTGCCCGGATTCGTGCTGGCGAATCGGCCGGCTACCGCCGGATTTCTGGATTGCCCGAAACCCGCCTGTAGGTGGACCTCGCGAGTTCTTCGGCGCGGACTCGCTGAATACGGCCCAATACAACCTCAGGGTTGGAGATTCACGCCAAGGCCTTGCCGTACAGCGCGAGCAAGCGGCTCCATGCCTTCTCGGCCTGAGGCTCGTTGTAGACCCGCGAATCCGGCGGGCACCAGCCATGTGCGGCGCCAGCGTATACTTCGATCTCCGCGGTCAGGTTCGCCTTGGCAAACGTGTCTTTCAGTGCGATCTTGTCGTTCGGCAACCGCTGGTCGTCATTTTCCGCGATCGCGACGAGGAACTGCGCCTTCGTCTTCGCGGCCTGAAGGTGCGGACTGTTTGCCGCATCCGTAACGAGTCCGCCGCCATGGAATGAGGCCACTGCTCCGACCCGCTCGGGCACGGCGGCTGCGGTGCGGAATGCAATCGGACCACCCATGCAATAGCCCTGTGTGCCAATCTTCCGGTTCCTGGCAACCGACGCTTGCCCGTCCAGCCATGCGACGAAGGCTTTCGCGTCCGTCATGTGCGTCGTCTCGTTCAGCGCTCGCGCGAGGGGCATCAAATCCTGGATTGGGGTCGCGCCGCCGGCTTCCGCCGTCGGCGCCTTCTTGACGCGGTAGAAAGGATTGACGACAAGCACTGAATACCCCGATTCGGCGAGCCGTTTGCCCATCTGGCGGAACGCCGGCCGCAGTCCGAAGATATCCGGCCACATGAGAACCCCCGCCACTGCGCCGTCCGCCGGATGCACGAAGTAACAGTCTGCGACGCCGTCCGGCGTCGTTATGTTCACGTCGGCTTCGGTCACTGTAACCGCGTTGGCGACTTGCGGCAAAGCCATCGCGACCCCTGCGGCCAACATGACACCGAATTGCTTACGTGTCACCAAACCGCGAGCCTCGTACTCTTGCCGGTCCTTTTCGAAATGATCCTGATCACACATAGTCCCTCCTTATCGCCACCCAGTTGCCCAGTAGTAGCGCACGCGTATCGTGCAATTATACCGATGCATTTCCGGGCCGTGAGATTCGAGGATCGACCTGGCGCACTTCCTGATTGCGGTGTGTCCGAGGACTCTAGACCGCACTGCAAACCAAGAAAGCACTCCGTCCGTACACCCTCATATTGGAATCTAAGTCATTCCGGACAGGCCATCGACTGCTCGGAAGTTGAGCGGATTGGTCCTGGGCTTGGAACCGCTGACGATTGGGTAGGTAACTAGTGTCCTGTCTCTAAAGTCCGTGTAATAAAATGACGCTGGCGTACGTCTTCCTGTTATAAGGGAGGACGGCGATGGCACTTGGACGGCCCATCTCTCCGCTCAGTTTGAGCGAACAGGA
>Ga0181528_10000351_pt1 | contig 35687 bp, 27 predicted proteins | sample PEATcosm2014_Bin_47_FD_119742 | JGI IMG/M metagenome (GOLD analysis project Ga0181528, IMG submission 119742) | Peatland microbial communities from MTU Mesocosm Facility, Houghton, MI, USA - PEATcosm2014_Bin10_10_metaG | ecosystem: Environmental > Terrestrial > Soil > Wetlands > Peat | place...
ATCTGCTTTATTGACTACGACCGCGAGATGGCATTGGTGGCCGAGCGCAAGAAGCCCGATGGTTCGCCGGACATCATCGCCGTCGGCCGCCTCAGCCAGATTCATGGCCGTCCGGAGGCCGAATTGGCCGCCCTGGTGCAGGACGAGCTGCAGGCGCAGGGACTTGGCGCTGAGCTTTACCGCCGCCTGATTGTGGTGGCGCGCGACCAGAAGCTGCAGAAGGTACACTCCAACATGCTGGGAGAGAACAAGGAAATGCAGTCACTGTGCCGCAAGCTGGGCTTCCACCTGAGCGCGCCGGATCTGGAAGACAACCTGGTGCTGGCCGAGCTGACCTTGTAGGCCGTCGGCGATTGCGCGTCAAGAAGGCACCCCTTGCAGGGTGCCTTCGCGTTATGCTCATCCTTTACTTCTTTGGAGGCCGCAGCGTGTATCGCCAAGCCAGATTTGTGATCGTTCTCAGCAGCCTGCTGGCGCTGGCCGCAAGCGGCTTCGCGCAGACCGGTGTTGGAGCGGAAATGGATGTTGCGGTGCGCATGGCTCCTGCCGCGCAAACCGCGGCCGTCGCGAAGCCCCTTGGCCGTCCGCGCATCGTGCTGGCCCTTAGCGGCGGAGCCAACCTGGGCCTGGCGCACATCGGCGTGTTGCGCTACTGCGAGGAGCATCACATCCCGGTAGACGGCATTGCCGGCAGCAGCATGGGAGCCCTCATCGGCGCTCTGTATGCCACAGGCCATTCGCCGCAGGAGATTGAGCAACTGATGGGCGGTGCGGAGTGGCGCGACGCCACCCGCATCACCGACGCCTACACCGTGCTGCCGGAGGCCGAACGCCTGGCGCGCGCCACCTCGGCCAGCGAACTGGAACTGCACCTGGGCCAGCACGGCGCACTGACGGCCGGGCTCAGCACGGGCACGGCTTTTGATCTGTTTGTTTCCCACAACATGCTGGCCTACTCCGCAGTGCAGAGCTTCGCCGAGTTGCCCACGCCATTCAGCGCCGTCGCCACCGACCTTCGCACCGGACTCTCCGTCACCCTCGACGGCGGCAACCTTTCGCGCGCCGTGCGCGCCAGCGTGGCCATTCCCGGGCTGATCGCCCCGGTGGAAGACCATGGCCGCGTACTGGTGGATGGAGGGCTGGTGGACAATCTGCCGACGGACGTTGCCCGCGCCATGGGCGGAGACATCGTGATCGGCGTGTACTTTGCGCTGCCCGTGCCCAACCCGGAGCGGCTGCGCTCGCTGCCCAACGTGGCCGAGCAATCCATCAGTGTGACCATCGCCTACAACGAGCGCGAGCACCTAAGCATGGCCGACCTTCTGCTCGTCCCGTCCCTCACCGGCCTGGGCGGACTGGACCCCGCGCACACGCACGAGTTGGCCGAGCGCGGCTACCAGGCGGCGCAGCAGAAAGAGCGCTTCCTGGCCACACTCGCCCTGAACGATGCCGACTGGGCCGCCTACGTGGCGGCAAGGCAGTCGCGTTTGCTGCCCGCGCCTCCGGCTGTACTGCGCGCCGGACCTTCTGCGCCGGGTGCGGTGGCAAACCCCTCGCTGGCGGAGGCCGTGGAGCGCGCCGTGCCGACTGGTGTGCTGCTGACCTCGGAGCAGTTGAGCCAGCGGCTGCAGGAGCTGGCCGCCGCCGAAGGACTGCCCGGCGTTTTCTACCGCCTGGGCGTGGCGCCAGGGGATGGCCTGCAGGCTTCGTCATCGCAATCAACCAGCGTGCAAACCTCTTCCACATCTGTCCTGGCCGAGCCCCGCACCGGAGGCCAGTGGCGCGTGCGTCCCTCGGTAGACTTTGCCACCGCCAACGGCGAGAGTGCTCACGGAGGCGTCACGGCAGCGGTCACCTATCTACCGGCCAATGACTACGCCTCGCGCATGCGCCTTTCGGCCACGGCTGGTTACAGTCCGGGCCTCAGCGCCGCCTGGGAGCACGACTTTGCCCGCGGCTGGTTCTGGTCGCCCGCGCTGGAGGTTCAGCGCACGAACAGCGAAACCTATCTTGGCGGCTCGCAGCAGACGCACTGGCAGGATGTGTACTCCGCCGCCTTCGACGTGGGCTACGCGCCGACTCCGCGCTGGCGCGTGCGAGCGGGCATGGAAGCTGGGTATGAGCGTCTGCAGTTCTTTGCGCTCTCCGCGGCGCCGGTGCCTGGCAATGGAGCCTTTGTTGCGCCGCGCCTGCGCCTGGAGCGCATCACCCTCGACGATCCAATCCTGCCCACGCGCGGAGCGCTCATCACGGCCTCGCTCGGCGGCCGTTACCGGCAGTCGGATGGCAGCCTCACGCCGTTGGGGCAGTTCATGGTGGAAGAGCACTACACGCTGGCGCATGGCGTGGTGACCGCGCAGTTGGCCGCGGCCAGCAACTTTGGAGCCCCGGCGCATTACTACGATCTATTTGCGCTGGGCGGTGAGGGTGATCTGCGTGGCTATCGCTTCCAGCAGTTTCATGCCGCCTCGCTCGCCCGCGCCGAGCTGGCCTACCGGAAGCCGCTAACGGGCATCACCTTCTTCGGACAGCATCCCTGGCTAGGCGCCTGGTATGACGCCGCTGGTCTCCAGCAACCTGGCCAGAGTTGGCAGAGCGAGCAAAGCGGCTCGGTGGGAATGCTGTGGCGCACTCCCCTGGGCCTGCTGACACTTGCCGTGGGCCGCACCGCCGACGGGCAGACGCGCGGCTGGCTACGCGTTGGACGTCCGTAGGTTTTCTTTGGTTGAGTAGACTGCGGGAGTAAGGCTTCTACTTTGCCGGTTCCCGGCAAAGGGAGCGTGCTTCCAGCCACAAGGCGCCCAGGGCGAGCGCGCCGGCAAAGGTATCCAGGGCAATGTCGTGCCAGCTCCCGGTCCGTCCGGAGAGCCGCATCTGGTGCAGTTCATCGGCCGAGGCCACCAGGAAGGTCAGCAGCAGGGCCAGCGCAGCCCAATCCGCACGCCACCACATGCGAAGAACGGCGATGTGACCCTGCTTACGGCGGCGATACTCGTGGCGCAGCCAGTAGGCGCCGCGAAACAGCATCATCCACAGAAAGCAGAGGGTGCCGTAGCCGAGCATGTGCCCAGCCTTGCGCAGCAGGAAGTTCAATACATCCAGGTGAAAATAAGAGAGGTGGATTCCCACAGCCCCCAGCAGCGCGCGCAAAATGTGCGCCGTGTGTCCACTGGCCATCGTGGATGTGGACTCCAGCTTGATCAGCGACAGCATGATCAGCACCGGCAGCCAGTAACGCCAGAACAGCTCGCGAGTATGCCTCAATGGGAGTCCTTTGATTGCCGCGGCCGTTTACTCGGCACGGTAGTTGGGCGCCTCGCGAGTGATGGTGACATCGTGCACGTGGCTCTCTTTCAGTCCCGCGCCGCTGATGCGGATAAAACGCGCGTTCTGCTGCATCTCCTCGATGGTGCCGCAGCCCACGTAGCCCATTCCGCTGCGCAGTCCGCCTACGAGTTGATACACCATCATGGCCACCGTGCCGCGATAGGGCACGCGTCCTTCAATGCCTTCCGGTACCAGCTTGGCCAGGCGGTTGCCTTCCTCGTTGCTGGCGCCATCTCCCGCGCGGCGGCCCTCTTCGGGACCATCCAGGCTCTGGAAGTAGCGCTCGCTCGATCCCTGCGCCATGGCGCCCAGCGATCCCATTCCGCGATAGGCCTTGAAGGTGCGGCCCTGGTACAGGATGGTTTCGCCCGGGCTTTCCTCGGTGCCGGCCAACAGGCTGCCCACCATGACGATGCTGGCGCCGGCGGCGATGGCCTTGCTGATGTCTCCTGAATACTTGACGCCGCCATCGGCGATGATCGGCACGCCGGTATCTCGGGCGGCGCGCGCGGCTTCGGCGATGGCCGTGATCTGCGGCACTCCGGCGCCGGTGACGATGCGCGTGGTACAGATGGAGCCGGGGCCGATGCCGACCTTGACGCCGTCGGCGCCGCAGTCAATCAGCTCGCGGGTGCCTTCGTAGGTGGCCACGTTACCGGCCAGCAGGCTCACCGAGGGCATCGCTTTCTTGATGGCCCTCACGGCCTCCATGACGCGGGTCGAATGGCCGTGTGCACTGTCAATGGCCAGCACATCGCACTTGTTGCGCACCATCTCCTGCGCGCGTTCCAGATAGTCTCCCGTGGCGCCCACTGCGGCGCCCACGCGCAAACGGCCCTGCTCGTCCTTGGCCGCGCTGGGATATTTCAGCTTCTTCTGGATGTCCTTGACCGTGATCAGGCCCTTCAACTCGTAGTGGTCGTCCACCACCAGAAGCTTTTCCACGCGATGCTGGTGCAGGATGTGTTCGGCCTGTTCGAGCGTGGTGCCCACCGGCACGGTGATCAGGTTGTCCTTGGTCATCACCTGGCTGATGGGAATGTCGGTGCGAGTCTCAAAGCGCAGGTCGCGGTTGGTCAGGATGCCCACCAACTTACGGCCCTTGGTCACCGGTACACCGCTGATGCGATAGCGCTGCATCAAATCCAGGGCATCGCTGATCTTGCGCTCGGGTTCAATCGTGATGGGATCCACGATCATGCCGCTCTCCGAGCGCTTCACCTTGTCAATCTCGCCGGCCTGCTCCTCAATGCTCAGGTTGCGGTGGACGATGCCGAGGCCGCCCTGTTGCGCCAGGGCAATGGCCATGCGCGACTCGGTCACCGTGTCCATGGCGGCGCTGATGACTGGGATGTTCAGCCGTATGTAGCGGGTCAGTTGTACCTGGGTGTTTACCTGGGCGGGGACGATGTCGCTTTTTGCGGGCAGCAGCAGTACATCGTCAAAGGTCAGGGCCTCGGGCACGGGAAAATTAATCATGGCAGTGATCCACCGGGTAGGTCATACATCATTGTATGAATTCGGCTGGCGGGGATGCAACCCGTCTCCGGTTGGTGGGGATGCGTTGCCATCCCACTTCCGTGGTGGGCGTGATTGGCAAATATCCTGACGGGAATGCGATTGTGAACGCATTGTGAAACGCGACGACCCGTTTATAGCAGCCATAAAAACTTCCGATTTCCCTTTCCCGGCCGCGACCTTCATGCTGGTTCTACCAAACATGTCGGCAGTTTTCGTGGGCCGGCTTCCTCCAGAGGCCAGATTCACGGGACATTGCTCATGTTCCTCCTGGGCCGGGGCGCGATGACGATCGCGTCTTCCGGCCGTTTTTTTGCATACCCCACACGAATGGCGTTTTCCGGCCGATTTCATGGTTTATTGAGCGATTCATGAGCAAAGCAAAAGCCGTGCGCGGAGCACACGGCTGGCTGCAACTCCTGTTTAGATTGCGCTATTTGGCGGGTAAGGCGTCGCGGCCGTGCGTAGGGTCCTTGTGCAGGACCTTTCGCGAGATATCCGGCCAGAACTCCTGGAAGAGCGAGCCCAGGGCGCCTTCGGCGGTCTGGATCAGGCCATTCGAGATGGTCAGCCCAATGCCGTGATTGCCGGGATAGTACAGGTTCGAGATGCCTCCAGCGGCCAGGTTGCCGAAGATATTGGAGTAGTTCGGCTCCCGCTTGCCGGTATTATCGTGCCTTGCAATAACCGATGTGGAGAGCGAATACAGCGTGCGGTGCATAACGCTGCCGTGGCCCAGGCGGAAGTAACGCGGATCCTGATGCAGCAGGGCCGGTAAGACGCCGTTACCCAGCATCGTGCCGTCAAAGGTGTCCAGGTAGACCACCCCGACGCGCTCCATGTAGCCCTTGGGACCCCAGGAGAAGCCGGTAAGATCATTGTCTGCTTCATGATAGCCAGCCACCAAAAAGGCCGAGGCGATGGTGACCGGGTCGCGCGTGGTGCGGAAGGCCAGACGGATTTTCTGCATGCCGGTCAAGGAAACTGCATCAAAACGGTAGCTGACGTTGAACGACGGCACGAGGCCCAACACGCGCTGTTTTTCCTGCTCGCGGATCTGCTCTTCGGCCTTCTGACGTTTGGACTTTTCGTCGAGCGTTTCGGGCTTGGCCTCGGCAGGCTTGTCGGCGGATTTCTGTGCCGCGCCGGGCGCCTGGGGGGCGTCGGGCAGAGCGTCGAAGTTGACCTTGGAATCGCTATCAATCTTAGTATCAGCAGGTTGCGTCACATCAGAAGGACCCAGACGGGCGCGCAGAACGGGCGCGGCGAGGGAAGAATCCTGAACTGGGGAAGCGTCCAACTGTTGGGCTGCCAACGGCGCGGCCAAGGCGAGGGCCGCGCAAAGGGGCAGCCAGAAGTGCATCATCTTCACAAGAACTCCATTTGTGGCGCCGACGAGACCCCTTCGGCATTAGTCTAAGGGTCATTCTATCGCGCCGCGGCGGGCGTCCGTGTAAATTCACCTCTCCGGGCGGTGGCGCTTTGGTGGAGGGGACTTATCCAAGCTTGGGAAACCGCTGATTTGCCGCGGGGTTGCCGGATTTCAGGCGGCGCCGGCCCCGGCCAACTGTTGTGTTGTGTTCCCCGGGGAAGCAGAGCTATACTTTGATGCGGTAGCTGTGCGGGTTTTTCCTCCCCGTCCCCGGGTCGGACGCGGAGGCGCACACCATGCGGGCTTTGGCCTGCATTCCTGCGGTACCCCCCTGTCCACTTGCGGATTTTGGCGAAGACAGGCAGGCGAAAGGCCTGATAGGGAGACCACGGTTTTTCGCGCCCACCGGAAAAACTCCGGAGGGCTGGCAGATTTGCCCAGGTACGGACGATGTCATTCAGCTTGGATCATGTGCGCGAGATCGCCGAACGGGTGGCGCAGTCGAGCGGGTTGATTTTGTGGGAAGTCGAGATGAAGCGCGCGGGCACCGTCCGCACGCTGCGCATCTTCATTGACCGCCGGCCCGAGGGCATTACCCACGAGGATTGCTCCAAGTTTACCCGCGAGGTGTCCACCATCTTCGACGTGGAAGACGCGGTGCCGGGCGGCCCTTACGTGCTCGAAGTGAGTTCGCCGGGACTGGACCGCAGGCTTTTCAAGCCGGAGCACTTTACCGAGTTCGTGGGCAGCCTGGTGAAGGTCACCACGCGGCAGGCGCGCGAGGGCAGCCGGAACTTCGAGGGCCGGTTGAAGGCCTTTGACGGCCAGCAATTGACGGTGGATTTGGACGAGGTTGGCAGCCGCAAGAAGGCCAAGGCACAGGGGGGCGGAGTGGTGACCATCCCGTTCTCCGAGGTTGAGAAGGCGAACCTGGTACCCGAGTTTTAGCTTCGGCAGTGTTCGTCCCTGGATGGTTTGGCTTCCGGAGCGTTTTTGTTGCAAGTGTTTGTCCCGCGGCCGGTGGCCGCACCGGCCAGCAAGAGCGGCCGGGGGATTGGCACCAGGGCCCAGAGGGGCAAAGTTTACAGGCGGAGCGAACAAGGCTGCCGCGTACGTTAAAGGTGACAGGGTTTATGGCAAGTGAACTGTACAACGTGATCGAGACGCTCAGCCGCGACAAGGGTATTGACCCCGCGGTCGTGGTGGCTGCCGTGGAAGATGCCATGGTGGTGGCCACGCGGAAGTTTTACAAGACGCAGGAGAACCTGCGCGCCGTGCTGGACCGCGAGACCGGCGTCATCCACGCCTACTCGGTGAAGGAGATTCTGCCGAGCGAGGACGACATCGAAGATCCGCAGATTCAGATCTCGCTGGAAGAGGCTCTGAAGATCAGCGAGGACGCGGTGATCGGCGGCGAACTGCTGGAGGAGAAGTCCACTGAGGGGCTGGGGCGCATTGCCGCACAGCTCGCGAAGCAGGTCATCTTCCAGAAGGTTCGCGAGGCAGAGCGCGACACGGTTTACAACGAGTATCACGACCGCGTGAACGAGGTGGTCACGGCCACGGTGAAGCGCGTCGAGGGACCGGACTACATCTTCGACCTGGGCAAGGCCGAAGCGCGCATGGGCCGCAAGGAACAGAGCAAGCTGGAATCGTTCGCCGTTGGCGAGCGCGTGCGCGTGGTGATTACCAAGGTGGAGAAGGCGACCAAGGGACCGGGCGTGATTGTGAGCCGCGCGGCGCCGGAGCTTGTGGTCAACCTCTTCCAGAGCGAAGTGCCGGAGATTTACGACAACACGGTGGTGATCCGTGCGATTGCCCGCGAAGCCGGCGAGCGCACCAAGATTGCCGTGCTGAGCCGCGACAAGGACGTGGATGCCGTGGGCGCCTGCGTCGGCATGAAGGGCATGCGCGTGCAGTCCATCATCCGCGAACTGCGCGGCGAGAAGATTGACATCATCGAGTACCACGAGGATGCGGTGACCTTTGCGGAAAAGGCTCTGCAGCCGGCCAAGGTCAGCCGCGTTTCGATTGTGGACAGCCACGAGAAGCATCTGGAAGTGATCGTGGACGACACGCAGCTTTCACTGGCCATCGGCAAGAAGGGCCAGAACGTGCGCCTGGCGGCCAAGCTGCTGGGCTGGAAGATTGACATCAAGAGCGAGGAAGAGAAGCGCCAGGAGGTCGAACAGCAGATGAATTCGCTGGTCGGCAACCAGACGACCTCTCTGGATTTGATCAGCGGTGAACTGGGCGAGGAAGTGGTGGCGAAGCTGAACGAAGCGGGTGTGAGCACCGTGGAGTCGCTGGCCGACATGACGCCGGAAGAGCTCGAGGCCATCCCGGGGATTGACGCCGAAGTGGTGGAGCGCATCTCGGTGGCCGTGAACAACTACTTCATCGCCTTGGAAGCGGCGCAGGCCGCTGCTGATGCCGCAGCCGAAGCGCAAGCCGTGATTGACGCGGAAGCGCAGGCCGTGACCGATGCAGAGGCCGAAGCTGCGGCCAATGCCGAGGCCGCTACGGATGCGCCGGTTGCGACCGAGCCTGCGGAAGTCGAGGCCGCTGAAGTCGAAGCCACCGTGGTTGCCCTGGAGGCTCCGGCCGAGGTCGAACTGGCCGCCGAAGGGGAAACGAGCGACGGTGGAACCGCCGACGGTGAGGCCAAGGAAAGCAAGCAGGCGGAAGAAGAGTCCGGCAACAAGTAAGGCTGGACGAGAGATTTGAGTGGCTCCGGAAGAGTGGGGCCGACAAACTGGGGTCAACAAACAACGCAGCGGAAGAGTTACTGGGCCGCTGCACCGAAGCTGTACCGCGCTAGGGCGCGGCCGCCATGCCCCGCGACAATGGGACGGTGCGGCGAGAAGGAAACGAACGGCGGATGAAGATTCGAATCAACGATCTGGCACGCGAACTGGAAGTGAAGAGCAAGCAGATTCTCGACGTGCTCATAAAAGTCGGCGTCACGGAAAAAAAGACGCACTCCAGCTCGGTGGAAGAAGACGAGGCGGTAAAGGTCCGCAAGTACTTCCACGACATGAGCGGCGCATCGGCACGCAAGAGCGCCGGTGGGGAAGAGTTCCGCCCAAAGATTGACCTGTCGAAGATCAGCAAGCCCGGGGACGCTCTGAAGGCGATCCTGGCGCGCAAGGAACATGCTGACGCTCCGGCCGCGCAGCCTGCGCCCCCGCCAGCCGCGCCGAAGGTGATTGTGAACAAGCCCGCCGCGGTGGTGAGGCCGCCGGCGGCTGCCGCGCCCGCCCCGCCAGCGCCGCGCATGGTGACCCCCGAGTCGGTGGCGCAATCGCGCCAGGCCTTGAAGGTGGAAGCTCCGAAGGCGGAAGTTCCAAAGGCCGTGGTGATTCCTCCCGCGCCGGCTGCCGTTCCGCCTGCTGCTCCGGCGGCTGTGGCTGTCGAGGCCGCGGCTGCTACGGTGGTTGCCCCAGTCGCTCCGGTTGAGACCGTTGCTCCGGCTCTGTCCGTGGCAGAGGCTCCTGCGGAATCGGCTGCTGGCACGCCACAGGCCGAAGTTCCGGCCGCTGCCGCTCCGGTGGCTCCCGCTGCCCCCGCGGCTCCGGTAAAGCCCGCCGTTCCGGTTGTACCGGCGCGCCGCATGATTGTTCCGCAGACCGGTCCGCGACCCGTTTACACGGCGCCGCCGCCACCGGTGAATCCGGTGACCCGTCCCGGACAACCCGTTCGTGGACAGCCGATCTTCCAGCGTCCGCGTCCCGGCCAATCGGCTGCCCCAGGAGCTCCTGGAGCGCCGGGTATGCGTCCGCTGCGTCCGGGCGAACGCCGCCCGATGCATCCCACGCGCACGGCACCGACGCCGGGTGGACGTCCTCCGATGGCTGGACGGCCGGGCATGGGTCCGCGTCCTGGTGGTCCGCCCCGTCCGGGAGGACTGCTGGGTGGCGCCGCTGGTGCACCGCCGCCGGGAGCCGCTCCGCGGCCAGGCGCAAGGGCCGGCGCGCCGTCAAGGCGTCCGGGACAGCGTTACCAAGCTCCCCGTGGCAAGCAGGAAGGCCCAATGAAGGGCTTTACGCCTCCGCCTCGGCTTTCGCTGAGCGTGGAGCCTCTGCCGATTACCCGCGCCATCACGATCAGTGAAGGTGTGAGCGTGAAGGAGCTGGCAGAGAAGCTGGAGATTCGTGCCAAGGATTTGATCGCTCGCCTTTTGGCGCGCGGCGTCTTTGCCACCATCAACCAGACGCTGAACGAGGATTTGGCCCGAGAGATGGCACGCCACTTCGGAGCCGAAAGCTCGGTCATCAGCTTTGAGGACAAGATTCAGCAGGACTACGACGCGGAAGCCATCGAACAGGACAACGAGGCGGTGTTCAACACCGTGATCCGTCCTCCGGTGGTCACCATCATGGGCCACGTGGATCACGGCAAGACCAGCCTGCTCGACGCCATTCGTTCGACGAACGTGGCGGACGGCGAGGCCGGAGGCATCACCCAGCACATCGGCGCCTACAAGGTGAAGATCACTGATACGAACTCGCCGGCCTTTGGGCGCGAGATCGTCTTCCTGGATACTCCCGGCCACGAGGCCTTTACCCGCATGCGTGCACGCGGCGCCAAGGTGACGGACATCGTGGTGCTGGTGGTTGCAGCCGATGACGGCGTGATGCCGCAGACGCTGGAAGCCATTGACCACGCCAAGGCCGCCAAGGTGCCCTTGATTGTGGCCGTCAACAAGATTGACAAAGAAAACGCGCAGCCCGACCGCGTGAAGAAGCAACTGGCCGATCGCGGCTTGCTGCCGGAGGACTGGGGCGGCGACACGATCTTCGTGGACGTTTCCGCCAAGAAGCACACGAACCTGAACCAGGTGATGGAGATGATCTGCCTGGTGGCCGACATGAAGGAGCTGAAGGCGACGCCCGAGCGGCTTGCCAGCGGCACCGTTCTGGAAGCCAAGCTCGACCGCGGCCGCGGTCCGGTGGCCACCGTGCTGATTGACAACGGCACGCTGCGCGCCGGTGAGAACTTTGTGGTGGGCAACATCTTCGGCAAGGTCCGCGCCATGTTCGACGACCGTGGACGGGCGCTTGACGAAGCCGGCCCCTCGACGCCGGTGGAGATTCTTGGCATGGAAGGCCTGCCGCAGGCAGGTGACCAGTTCGTGGTGGTGGCCGAGCGCGAACGCGCCCGCGAAATTGCCGACTACCGCGAGGCCAAGGCCCGCGAGGCAACGCTGGCCAAGAGCTCGCGTATCTCGCTGGAAGGCCTGGCGCAGCAGATCAAGAACGAGGGCACCAAGCAACTGGACATCATCCTGAAGGGCGACGTGCAGGGTTCGGTCGAGGTCATCAACGACCTGCTGGCCAAGCTGAGCAACGACCAGGTGCGGCTGAAAGTGCTGCGCCACTCGGTGGGCGCCATTACGGAGAGCGATGTGCTGCTGGCGGCGGCTTCCAATGCCATCATCATCGGCTTCAACGTGCGTCCGGAGCGCAAGGCGCAGGAGATGGCCGACCAGGAAAAGGTGGACATCCGCCTACACTCGATCATTTACGAGTTGCAGGATGAAATGAAGAAGGCCATGACCGGCCTGCTCGACCCGACGATCAAGGAAACGAACCTGGGCCGCGCCGAGGTCAAGGACATCTTCCGCATCCCGAAGGTTGGCACCATCGCCGGCTGCCAGGTCATCGACGGCGTCATCAAGCGTGACTCCGAGGTACGCCTGCTGCGTGACAACGTGGTGGTTTACACCGGCAAGATCGGCTCGCTCAAGCGCTTCAAGGACGATGCCAGCGAGGTGCGTACCGGCATGGAGTGCGGCATCGGCATCCAGAACTACATCGACATCAAGGCCGGAGACGTGATCGAAGCGTTCCTGACCGAGAAGGTCGCCACGCAGTTGAACTAAAGTCCGGCCGTCGCCGGGGGAGCGAACTCCTCCGGCGCGGTTGCGGCACCCCTACTATTCTTGACCGTTCTATTCCGGGACATGGCACAATCTTTTTTCTCGATTGGAATCCTACATTCATGTAAGATTCGTGCACTCACGCGGACCACATCCGGAGATGTTTCCGGCGGTGCGTCCGGAGGATGGCAAATAGCAAGAGGGTGGCGCAGGGCCTTCCGTCTACTTCATGGATGCGCATGCTGACGAAGTTGTGCGCGTCAAGATGGACGGGGCAGGTGCTCCGCGCCTGAGGTTGCAGCAAGTAAGGCACTGGCAATCCCCGGCATGTTGGTCAGGCACTTCAGGAGGTGCCTGCAGGCTATAACCAGAACACCAGACAAAAAATGGGTCTTCCGCGGGACGCGCTCCCGTGGCCAGAACCCTGGAGCGAAGGAAGAATGAAGAAAATCTTGCTGGCAGCATTGCTGCTGATGCTTCCTGTGTGCGCCGTGGCGCAGCAGGACTACGTAGGACGCTACGATGTGTTTGCCGGGTATAGCTACCTGGGTTCGCCGAACGTCAACCTGTCGCAGCGCGGCTTCAACGTGCAGCTTGGATACAACTGGAATCGCTGGCTGGCCCTGGGCTTTGACTACAGCAACGAGGATGGACGCGGCACCCTGGTACCCAAAGACTTGAAGCAACCGTATTACGGGATGGTGGAAGGGCTGATCCTGGAGGGACAGGCCAATGACGGCAGCGGCGGTATCGTCTTTCCGGGCGTTCCCCCGATTCCTACTCCTTATGATGCCTACGTGCCCTTCGCGGCGCGCACCCAGACCTTCGCGGCGGGACCGCAGGTGGTCCTCCGCAGCTTGCCGTACTTGAAGAAGAAGAAGATCGGTTTATTCGTTCACCCCTCACTGGGCGCCATTCACGAGCACATCAACCTGGAGGCGCACGATGCCTTCACCGGGGTTGTGCTGTATGAGTTGGTGGCCGGCGGCGTGCTTCAGACCCCGCACCCCTCCGACACGACGTACTTCTACGGGGTGGGCGGCGGCGTCGAGTTTAACGCCACCAAGCACGTGCATCTGCGCGCTGACGCGGAGTTCGTGCACGTGTTCCTGTTCAGCGACCTGCTGGCGAATTCGCGCAACAGCGTACGCGTCTCGCTCGGGCCGACCTTCAACTTCGGCAAGAACGTGAAGAAGTAGATTCTGGCCGTCTCCTAAAGGGCTCCGCGGCAACGCGGAGCCCTTACTTTTTCCACCAGAAGTCTATCTGTGGCTTGCGCGGCGCCGTGGTGGGCTCCTAGACTTCGAGCCATGCCCATTGCCCAGCTCACGCTCGAGATTCGCATTGAGGACGCGCAATCGCTGAAAGACCGGCGCCAGGTGTTGCGCAGCCTGAAAGACCGTTTGCGTGAGGGCTTCAACGTCAGCGTGGCGGAGCTGGATCCGAGCGATCTGTGGCAGACGGCGACCGTGGGCGTGGTGGCCATCAGCAGCTCTCGCGACTACCTGCAGGGGCTGATGCAGCAGGTGGAAGAGGCCGCCGAGCGCATTGCGACCAATCACGGAGCCACGATCAGCGACAGCTTTATGGATTTTGTGGATTGAGCCGACGGCGAGGTCTACCGGGCGCTCCCGCTACCTTCGAGATTCCGGCTGCGTGTTTCTTCTATTGACTCAGCGGCAAGAATCGGGCTACGCTCACCCGCAATGGTCATTGCTTGCAGCCAGAAGCAATTTGTTCCGCCGCTTTCGCATCTCCGTGCCCATCGTCCCCAGGCAACCTGGTTTCCCAAGCCGCCAACGCGGCGCTCACTGGCGCACGTCCGCGCCTGAGGTGAATCCATACTCTCGATGAAGAAAAACATCGAACTTCGCCCGAATCTGGAAACTCTGTTTGGTACCCGCGACGAGAACCTGCACCTGCTGGAGGACAACCTCAACGTCGCGATTGAGCTGAAGGCAAAGGCCGTACAGGTGGACGGCGAACCGGAGGACGTGGCGCGGGTGGAGCAGGTCTTCAACGACTTTGAGTACCTGCGCGCGCACGGGCAACTGCTGTTTAACGGCGAACTGAACTCGATGCTGCGCGTCGTGGTGACCGATCCGCTGGTGACCCTGCGGGGGCTGGCCGAGGCCGGCAAGACGCGGGCGGTGGGAAACAAGCGCCAGGTGCAGCCCAAGAGCGCCAACCAGCGCCAGTATCTGGAGTCCATTGAGCAGAGCGACATGGTTTTTGGCATTGGCCCGGCGGGCACGGGTAAGACGTATTTGGGTGTGGCCATGGCAGTCAGCGCCCTACTGGCGAAAAAGGTGGCACGCATCATCCTAGCCCGGCCAGCGGTAGAGGCCGGCGAGCGGCTGGGATTTTTGCCCGGCACTCTTCAGGAGAAGGTGGATCCCTACCTGCGCCCTCTGTACGACGCGCTCTACGACTTGATGGAGCCGGAGAAGGTGGACCGCTTCCTGGAGAAGAACGTCATTGAGATTGCGCCCATCGCCTTTATGCGCGGCCGCACGCTCAACGATTCGTTCGTCATCCTGGACGAGGCGCAGAACACCACGCGCGAACAGATGAAGATGTTCGTCACGCGTCTGGGCAACAACTCCAAGGCAGTGATTACCGGCGACGTGACGCAGATTGACCTGCCCAACACCGGGCACAGTGGATTGATTGAGGCGATGAACGTGTTGCAGGGTGTGGATGGCATCCGGTTCCAGTTCTTTGACGAAAAGGACGTGGTGCGCCACCAGCTGGTGCAGCGCATTGTGCGCGCCTACGAGGAGTTCCGCGCGCGTGATGACCGCCAGTTGACGTTGCACCTGGATGCCGACGGCGTGGCCACCGCGCAGGGGCCTGAATTGGCCGCCACGACGAAGAAGAAAGAGACTGTCACCGTCCAGCAATAAAGCTTTGAGTACAATAGCGGGAGGGCCGCAGGGCTCTCCCGTTTTTTATTATTGGCGGAGCCGCGGGACGAGCCGGGCAGGGAATTCCGTGATTCTGGAACGAAAAAAATCGAAGGAGTTGAGCCGGCTGGCGCTGGCTCGCTTTGCCGCGCGCGCGCAACGCGAGGTTGGCCTGGCGGGCGAGGTGACGGTGCTGGTGACCGGCGACGCCGAGCTGCGGCAACTGAACCGCGACTTTCGCGGCAAGGACAAGCCAACCGACGTGCTCTCGTTTCCATCCGCGGCGGAGACCCAACCGCGCGGCCGAAAAGGTGGAGACATCGCCATCAGTCTGGATCGTGCAAAGGCGCAGGCCCGCGAGATGAACCACCCGCTGCTGGTGGAGGTGAAGGTGCTCATCCTGCATGGAATGTTGCACCTTTCGGGACTGGACCACGAGACGGACAGCGGGCGCATGGAGCGGCGCGAGCGCCTACTGCGCGCCAAGCTGAATCTGCCATCCGGGCTGATTGAACGTACCGCCGGACAGGGGCGTGGCTGATGCTGCTGTCCATCGTATTGCTGGCCTTGATTGCGCTGCTGGTGGTGAGCGCCTACGCCTCCCGTTTGTACACGGAGAGCGGGAAGTTTCTCTCGCGCGAGTTTCAGGAAAACATAGAACTGTTTGAGCACCAGGTGGAGCCGCGGCTCGGTTTCAGTCCGCGCCGTGCCGCGTTGTCTTTTGCTGTGCTGGAGCAACTGCTGACCTCGGCCATCTGCTTTCTGCTGGCGTGGGAGGTGTTTGCGCAGCCGGGCTGGGCGGCGGACGAGCTATGGCACGCCGTGGGCTTTGCGCTCTTCGTCATCGCCATCTTTGACCGCTTTTTGCCGTACCTGCTGTACAGCCGCACTCGCGGCGGATGGCTGCTGCGCATGGTGTGGCTGCTCAGGCTGCTGATCTGGGTTGCGCTGCCGCTGACGCTGTTGCTGAGCTTTCTGCAATCTGTGGTAACCCTGACGCGTCCTGAAAAAGAGGCCGAGGACCCGGAGCATCCGAGCGAGGCCGTGGATGCGTTGATCGAGGCTGGACAGGATGAGGGAATCCTCGAGGAGAGCGACCGCGAGTTGATTCACTCGGTGGTGGAGTTTGGCGACAAGACGGTGCGCGAGGTGATGACTCCGCGGCCAGCGATTGTGGCCGTCCCATCCCACACCACGGTGGAGGAGCTGACCCACCTGCTGGCAGGACATTCTCTCTCGCGCATTCCGGTGTACGAAGGTGACCTGGACCACATCGTGGGCATTGTGCGGGCGCGCGACCTGCTCCAGGTGGCGGACACCGAGGCGGCCCGCCGTACCGCCGCAAGCCTGATGCGCACCGACGTCTTCTTTGTGCCGGAGACGCGCCGCGCCAGCGAGCTGCTGAACGAAATGCAGAAGGCCAATCGCCGCATGGCCATTGTGGTGGACGAATACGGCGGCGTGGCGGGCCTGGTGACGGTGGAAGACCTGATCGAAGAGATTGTGGGCGAGCTGAATGGCGAGGGTGACCTGCGCCACGATCCCGTGCGCGAGGCCGACGGCAGCTACCTGGTGCCCGGCACGCTGGAGACGAGCCGCCTGGAAGAACTCTTTGACCTGCACCTGCCCGAGGATCGCCATGCCACCAGCGTGGGCGGACTGGTGACCGAATTGGCCGGGCACATCCCGCTGCCGGGTGAGGTGGTGGAAGAGGATGGCCTGCGCTACGAGGTGGTGGAATCCACCGCGCGCAGGGTGGAAAAGCTGCGGGTGAGAAGTTCCGGCAGCTTGCCCATTCCCAAAGACTCCCCGGTGGAATAGCATCTAAGAGTGCATTCAGGATTCGTAACCATTCTCGGCCGCCCCAACGCGGGCAAAAGTACGCTGCTCAACGCCCTTGTCGGCGAAAAGCTCGCCATCGTCACCCACAAGGCGCAGACCACGCGCAACCGCATCACCGGCATCGTCAACGTCAAGCGCAAGGGCCGTCGCCCGGCGGCGCAGATTGTGCTGGTGGATACTCCGGGCGTACACAAGCCGGAGGACCAGCTCAACAAGCGCATGATGCAGGAGGTGTACGACTCGCTGGCGGGTTGTGACCTCATCCTGCTGATTGTGGACGTGCAGGCGAAGTTCGGCACCGGCGACGAGTTTGTGCTGGAGATTGCCAAGCGCGCCAATACCAAGACCTTCCTGCTGCTGAACAAAATTGACCTGATTGACAAGACCAAGCTGCTGGCGATGATTGAAGAGTGGTCGGCGCGGCACGACTTTGCGCAGATCATCCCCATCTCCGCGGCCAAGGAGAAGGGCACCGAAGAACTACTGACGGCCGTGGCCACCACTCTGCCTGAGGGGCCGAAGTACTTCCCCGAGGATCAGATCACTGACCAGCCGGAGCGCTTCATCGTCGCCGAACTGATCCGCGAGCAGGTGCTGATCAACGCCGCAGAAGAAGTTCCCTACGCCAGCGGCGTGAAGATTGAAAACTACGAGGAGGGCAAGCGGCTGACGCGCATCTCGGCCGCCATCTTCGTGGAGCGCGAGGGACAAAAGGGAATCCTGATTGGCAGCCAGGGTTCGATGCTGAAGCGCATTGGCACCGGCGCGCGGCAGCAGATTGAGCGCATCCTTGGCACCAAGGTTTACCTGGAACTGTTTGTGAAGGTAAGCGCCGGCTGGCGCGACAATCCCGCGGCCGTGGAAGACGCCATTGACTGGCACAAGCAGTTGATGGACTTGAGCAAGCCGATGGATTCGAAGGAAGAGTCGTCCAAAGGCAGGCCCCGCTCGACGAAGCAGAAGCCGCAGCAGAACGTTCCGCGCAAGAAGCGGTAGCTGCCACCGCAGGGCAATCGGCCGCTACATCCAACGAATCGCTAAACGGTTCCTTAAACGACGCGTTAAACGAACCCCTACTTCTTCCGCCAATGCAATTCCAGGCCGGCTACAAAGCCGCGTCCGGGCATGGCCACGCCGCTAATCTCCTGATACTTCGTGTTCGTCATATTGGTGAGTTGCACGTAGGGCGTGACGTAGGGCGTGGCCCAGTGGAACTCCCGCGAGACAGCCCACTCCACCAGCGGGTAGGGTGACTGCCCGTAGCGCTCGAGCGCCGCTACGCGAAAGCGCGAGTCGAAGCCCAGCGGCGTATGACTCCACCAGGTGCCGACGCCGGAGTGCACCGGATAGTTGAAGCTGTACAGGTAGCTGAGGCCCGTAGGGGCCGAACTGTCGCCATGCAGTTCGCTGTACGCGAGCTCGACCTTCTGCCGCCGCGGCAGCTGCCAACGCAGGCTCAGTTCGGCGCCGGTGAAGTTGAGGCTGTCTATGTTGCCCGCCGTATAGGGAGTGGTGGGCAGGGCCGTCGTGGGGCGCGCGTAGTCAATCACGTCGCGGTCACGATGCTGAAAGACCGTGGCCTCTGCGGTGAGGTTGCGCTGGAGTGTTAGTTGTAGGCCGCCCTCGTAACTCCAACTGGTCTCCGGCCTCAGGTTAGGATCGTTGAGGTGAATGGGGTCCGTGTAATAGAGCTCGGTGTAGTCCGGCAACCGGAAGGCGTGCGAGGCCGAGGCGTGCAGTTTGAGGCGGCTGGTGACCCAATAGGCTCCGCTGACGGATGGGCTGAAGACCTGGCGTCCGGCGGTATAAAGCTCCTCGCGCACACCGGCCGTCAGGCTGAAGCGGCGCAACGAGCGCGCGTCCAAGCTGAGATAGAAACCAGCCTGGTCGCGGGTGTGGACGCCGAGGCTGTTGCTGTCGATGTGTTCGCGCAGAGCGTCGGCGCCGTAGTAGAGACGGGTGTTCGCGGCCAAGCGGTCGTCGCGGCGCAGGCTGGCCTGCCAGTCCTCGCCAATGTGGTTGTTCTCGTAAGCAGCGGGATCTTGCAATGTGTAGATGTACACATCGGTGTGGCGGCGATAGGCGAAGCTGGCGCTGGTCTGCTTATCAATGGCCTGCGACCATGCGGCGAACCAGGCCTTGTCGCGCTCAAAGCTGGGAATGCTCGCGGGCACTCCGTAGAAGCCGGCCGCACCATAGGGACGGTCGCTGAGGCCGAGCAGAATGTCACTGCGTCCGGCCGCGGTGGTGAAGACCGTCTCCGCGCCGAAGGCCAGGTTGCGATAGTTGCGGTCGGCGATGAAGCCGGAGCTGAGCTCGCGCACAAAGGTGAGCTGCTGGCTGAAATGGGGACGCACCCAACTGGCGACCCCGTTCTCGAGATTCGTTCCAAAGTTTCCTGCGGCCGCGCCCAGGCGAAACTCGCTGCACGTAGGCACGGCGGTGATGAAGTTCACGGCTCCGCCCATAGCATCCGAACCATACAGCGTGGAGCCCGCCCCTTTGAGCACCTCGATGCGCTCGACGGAGGCGAAGGGAAATGGCAGGTCGAGATTGTTGTGGCCGGTCTGCACGTCGTTCAGGCGAAGTCCGTTGACGAGGATGAGCGACTCACCGAAGGTGGCGCCGCGAATGGAGAGATCGGCCGACGTGCCGGGGGCGCGCTGCTGCACGTCGAGCGAAGGCTCCTGCTCGAGGGCGTCTGCCCAGTTACGAAAGACGATGGGCGACTGCTCGACGGGGATGGTGCTGACCGAGCGGTCGGTCTCCTCCATGGGGACGGCAGCGTATGTGCCGGTGACGACCAGTTGCTCGTCGTGGCGTGGAAGTGCGGGTGCGGCGTTTGTTGACTGCGGCGTGGAAGACGTTGCGGCGGGTTGCGTGGCAGATTGGAAGGGCGCGGTTTGCCCGAGCGCGGCCGTTGCACAGAGTACGGCGGCGAAGAGTGCGAGCTTGCTGAGCATCAATGATTGCCCTATCGAGTGCGGTATATAAGCGGGTTCCGCAGGGCGGAATGCTTTCATTGTGGGGCCGGCAGGCGGGGCTGGCAAGGATGGTTTGATATTGTCCTTGATAATTTAGCAGCTCAATTATATAAGGCTATCCATGCGCATTGATGCCTTCCTCGAGCAGAGTCCGATGTTTGCCGTCAACCGTGCGGCGCGGCGTTTTGATGTCCTTGCGGCTCACGCTATGAAGGCCGACGGGTTGAACTTCCTGGAGGGGCTGACCCTGGCCGCGCTCTTTTTCGACGAGCCCACGCCGGTAAAGCCTTCGAAGCTGGCAGAGACTTTTTCGACCACGCGCGGCAACGTCAGCCATTGCGTCAGCGCGCTGGAGGCCAAGGGGCTTCTGCATCGGGTGATTGATTCTGCGGATGCGCGCAGCTACCTGCTGGGACTGACCGCCGCAGGAAGGCGCACCGCGATGCGAGTGATTAAAGCCCTGGACAAGCTGCAGGCGGAGTTCGAGCACGAGGCCGGCAAAGAAAAACTGCACGAGGCGCTCCATACATTGCGCCGCTTGGAAGCCGTGGCGGAGAAGAAGTAGTTACTCCTTGACGGCGATGCCGAGGGTCTTCATCTTGCGGTAGAGGTGGCTGCGCTCCAGGCCCAGCACCTCCGCCGTGCGGCTGACGTTGCCGTTGTTCTCGTCCAACTTTTTCAGAATGTAATCGCGCTCGTAGGCGGCGCGCGCCTGGTGCAGGGTGCTGAACTCGCCCAGCGAGCGGCGGCTGCCCTCACGGTAGAGCACTGAGGGCATGTGCTTGCGTTCGAGACGCGGCACCGTGGGATTCATGATGACGATGCGCTCGATGACATTGCGCAGCTCGCGCACGTTACCCGGCCAACTGTAGTGAATCAGCACGTCGAGCGCCTCGTCGGCAATCTCGCGGGTGCGGCGTCCGTATTGGGCGCTGAACTCACGCAGGAAGTGGCGGGCCAGCACGGGGATGTCCTCCTTGCGTTCACGCAGAGGCGGCACGACGAAAGGCACGACGTTGAGGCGGTAGAAGAGATCTTCGCGGAAATTGCCGCGCGCGATCTCCTCTTCCAGATCCTTGTTGGTGGCGGCGATGACGCGCACATCTACTGTCACCGGTTCTTCGCGGCCAATGGGGGTAAAGCGGCCCTCGTCGAACATGCGCAGAATCTTGCTCTGCGTCTTCAGGCTCATATCGCCCACTTCATCCAGGAAGAGCGTGCCTCCGTCGGCCTTGCGCAGGCGGCCTTCCTTTTCCGTGTCGGCGCCGGGGAAGGCTCCCTTGCTGTAGCCGAAGAGCTCACTTTCGATCAGATCTTCGGGGATGGCGGCGCAGTTCACTTCAACGAAGAGCTCGTCCTTGCGCAGGCTCTGCGCGTGGATGGCCCGGGCGACCAGCTCCTTTCCGGTTCCGCTTTCGCCGTAGATGAGCACGCGGCCGTTGGTGGGCGCCATCAGGCCGATCTGCTGACGCAGGGCCTTCATGGGAATACTATCGCCGGCAATCTCTGCCGGTGGGGTCTGGCGCTTGAGCTCTTGATTTTCCGCGCGCAGGCGGCGGGCGGCCGCCGCGTTCTTGACGACGATCAGGGTCTTTTCGAGCGAGAGAGGTTTTTCCAGAAAGTCGTAGGCGCCCAGCTTGGTGGCCCGTACGGCGGTCTCCACCGTGCCGTGGCCGCTGATCATGACGACCTCGGGACGGTCCTCTAGCTCTTTCATGCGCGCCAGCACTTCAAGGCCATCCATGCCGGGCAGCCACACGTCGAGCAGCACTACGTCATAGTGATTGGCGCGCAACAGGCCGAGTGCGGATTCGCCATCGGGGCTGCTGGTGACGCGATAGCCCTCGTCCTCAAGGATGTCACCGAGGGTCTGCCGGATGCCCGGCTCGTCGTCTACAACCAGAATCTGATTCATCTGACATGCTCCAAAACTTTATGCCTGCGCGGGTGGTGCGGCCTCGTCGGAGGAGTGCGCAATGTGTCCGGCCACGGGCAACTCCACCAGGAAGCGCGTGCCCACAGGATGGTTCTCCTCGACGCGCACCGAGCCGCCATGGTCTTCGAGGATGCGGGCGACGATGGCGAGTCCGAGTCCGGTGCCGCGGGCCTTGGTGGAGAAGTACGGCAAGAAGAGCTTCTCCTTGGTCTCCGCGCTGACGCCCTGGCCGGTGTCGGAGACCTCGATCTCAACGGCGTCGCGCGTCTCCGGGGCCGAGGTGGAGATGCGCAGCTCACGCAGGACGCTATCCTTCATGCTCTCGGCGGCGTTATCCACCAGGTTGGCAACCACGCGCTTAATGGCCTCGGGGTCGGCGAGCACCTGCGGCAGTTCGTCGGCCAGATTCAGGCGGAGCTGGATGCCGCCGAGGCGTCCGTCGAAGAGTGTGACCGCGCTTTCGACGATCTGATTTAGGTCGCACGGGCGGGGCTGCGACTGGGGAAAACGTGCCAGCAGGCTGAACTCATCCACCAGGCGGCGCACAGTTTCCACGGCGCCGCCGATGGTGTCGGCGCAGTTGGCGACAATGTCGCGGCTGGCCTGGTCGCCCTTTTGAACCTGGCGCTTGATGCGCTCGGCGGAGAGGGCGATGGGAGTGAGCGGATTCTTGATCTCATGGGCGACGCGCCGCGCCACCTCGCGCCAGGCCGCCTGCTTCTCCGCCTTCAGCAGGTCGCTGAGGTCTTCAAAGACGATGACGTATCCGATGCGCTGACCTTCGGGGCCGGTCATGCTGGCCACGGTGACGCCGACTTCCAACATGGCGCCGTTTCCGGGGATCTCCATCTGCGCGCCCGTGGTGCCCATGCGATCGGCCTTGCGGATCAGCCGCTCGATCTCCCCGGCCACCTCGGGTGCCGTGGCGGAGGGGAAGATGTCAGCTAGCCGGAGGCCGCTCTGCGGACCGGGCTCGGCGACCGAGCGCGGGGTGAACATGCGCAGCAGCGCAGGGTTGACGCGCGTCACCTGGCCGGAGGGATCGAGCGAGAGCACGCCGGAGGGAATGCTCTCTAGGATGGTCTCCATGTGCAGGCGTCGCTCTTCCAGGGTGCGGTTGGCGGCGTCCAACTGGCGGCGGTTGCTTTCCAGCTCGGCGGCCATGCTGTTAAAGGAGCCGACCAGGTTGCCGAGCTCGTCGCCGGCGGCGACTTCGACGCGATAGTCGAAGCGACCGGCGGAGATTGCCTCGGTGCCTTCCACCAGGGCCGTGACCGGGCGGGTCACCAGCTTACTGAGCGAAAGCGCCGACCAGGTGGTGCCGAAAAGCACGAGAAGAGTGATGAGCAGCAGCACTTGAAAGTAGGTACGGCGGATGAGCTTGTTGTTGCGGCGCATCTCCTGGTAGCGGCGGTCGCTCTGCTCCAACTGGTTGAGCGCGGCGCTGTAGTTGGGCGGCAGGGGCAAGGCCACGGCAAGGTGGCCCAGGCCTTCAATGGGCGCGGTGCCCAGCACGTATCCGCGGCCGTTGATGGTGAACTGGCGCGGGCGGGTCTGCTCATCGGCCAGGAAGGGAACGGCCTGGCGCATGTCGCTCCAGGGCTGCGGCGCGCCCAGACTGACTTCGAGCTGGCCCTTGTAGAAGGCCAGGACAAAGCCTCCCTGCAGGCTGGGCTCATACTCGCGGAGCTCCTCCAGCAGAATGCTGAAGTGCCCGGTGCGGTAAGCCTTGCGCGCCTCCTCACTGCTGACCATGGATTGCGCGGCGGCGAAGGCGTTTTGTCCCGCGTAGCGGCTGAGCATTTCGGTGACGGCCGTGCTGCGCAGTTGCACCTCTTCAATGGGCTCGCTGAACCACTTGTCAATCGAGCGGTTCATCAGCCCGTAGGCGAAGAAGAACATGGCGATGACCGGGCCAAAGCTTAAAAGTAGCGCGCCCAGCACCATCTTGCTGCGGAAGCGCGAACCGGCCACGCCAGCCTGACGCTCCAGGTAGAGCTTGAGCAGTGTGCGCAGCAGAACGAAGAGCAACGCCACCAGGGCCAGAAATGTGAGTAGCGAGAAGCTGAAGAAAACCAGCGTCTGAAAGATTGATTCCGGACGCAGGAAGTTGAGGTTGAACCATGTCTGCGAAAGGCTGAGGAAGACCAGCAGGGCCACGCCGATGCCCAGGTAGAGCAGGCGGCGGCGACGGTTACGGGTTGGCGGCGGCGTGATCAGCGTACAGGCCCCTGTTTGTAAGAAACGCTGGCAGTGATTTTAGTCCATGCAGATGCCACAAATGGAAGAAATGGTGCGCGAAAACCACAAAATTCGCAAATATTGCCAATAAAGAATCAGGAGTTCGAAACGGTCATCGCCTGCTTCACCGTATCTTGCTCTTAGGATGAGGCTTAGCGTTGGCTGGAGGGCGCGCTGTGGCGGGCAGAAGCGGCTCCAGTGGGCAACCCTGGCAGAGCGGTGCCGCTTTGTGGCAGAAGTGCTTGGCGGTCTGCACCAGAAGGGCGTGAAACTCACTGAAATCCCGGGCGAGCGGGCTGCGTGGCAACTGTGAGGCGGGCGAGGGCTGGTGAATAGGCAGCGCGATCCGGCCGATAGGCGCCTTGGCGGCTTCGGAGTGCTCTGCGAAGGGGCGGTGAGTGGCCGAGAGCGCTGCCAGCGCGGCCTCGACTGGCAGGCGTATCTCATCGTAGGCGGGCGAACGGCGGTCCGTAGGCCCTTTCTTGTGGCCGGGGTGCTCATTCTTGTGGTCAGGGCCTGCGGGCAGGCCGTGTCGCGAAAGGATGCGGCGGGTGTAGGTGTCAACGACGAAAACCTCGTGGCGGGCGGAGTAGAGGAGGATGGAGTCGGCGGTCTCCGGGCCAATGCCCTTGAGCGAGAGCAGTTCGCTGCGCAGGGCGGGGGTGGGCTGGGCGAAGAGGTTTTCGAGGCTTCCGCCGTGATGGGTGTCCAGATGCTGGACGAAGAGCTTGATGCGCTCGGCCTTCTGGCGGAAGTAGCCGGCGGGGCGGACCAGGGTCTCGAGCTCCGCCAAGGGGGTGCGGCGGATGCCAGGCAGGTTGAGGCTGCCGGCGCGGCGCAGATTGGCCAGCGCCAGCTCCACGTTCGTCCAGGCGGTGTTCTGGGTGAGGAAGGCCCCGACGACGACCTCAAAAGGAGAGTCGGCCGGCCACCAGTGCTGCGGCCCCAGGGCGGCCGACAGGCGGAGGAAGATGCGCCGGATCGTTTCACCGTTGGCATGCGATTCCATGGCAGGAGTGTACCGGAATCGGCGTAGGAAACGGCCCCAAAAGGAGTTGTAGGAAGCGCTCCCAGGCTGGCGCCCTACTTGGCCCGGTATGAGGTGTTTACGGTCATGGTCCCTTGGGCATAACCAGGTGACTTCGGTTAGATTGACAATTATTGTCAAGCTGCTACTCTGCCACTGTGGTCCTCCCTATGGAACTGGGAGCAGGAACCGCCATAGCCAGAGCGGAAGAGCTGGCTGGGTCTCGCTGGCGCGTGCCGAGGGATTTTTCTGCGTGGGGCGGAAGATAGCCCGGATGCGGAGGGCGCGGCGAGAATGTTGATTCTCTTTCAGGCGAGGTTCTATCTTGTCCACTCCTCCAAGGGGTTCACAATACGCTGCGTTTGACCCGGCGAATTATGCCATTGATCCGAAGGTGGTGAAAACCGTCCCGGCTGATATTGCACGTAAGTACAAAGTGCTGGCGCTGGGGAAGGTGGGAACGTCGTTGCAGGTGGCGATGGTGGATCCGACGAACTACCGGGCCATTGACGACCTGAAGTTCATCACCGGCTGCACCTCGATTGATCCGTTGCGGGGCAACGAAGCCGCCATCCTGGAGGCGATCGAGTACGCCTACAACACTCCGGAGGGCGGACCGCAGGGGACGGGCAGCGAGGATCTGGACCAGGCGCTGAGCGCCTTTGGCGAGGATCTGGCCGACGAGGGCGAGGCCGAGGGCGACGACTTCGGCGAAGACGACATGTCGGTGGCGGACATGGAATCGGCCGCCGAAGAGGCTCCGATCATCCGCTTGGTGAACGTCATTCTGAGCGAAGCCGTGAAGGCCCGGGCCAGTGACGTACACCTTGAGCCCTACGAAAAGGAATACCGGGTGCGCCTGCGCGTGGATGGCGTGCTCGAAGAGCTGATGAAGCCTCCGCAAAAGCTGCGCGACGCCATCATCAGCCGCATCAAGATTCTGGCCCGGCTGGACATCAGCGAAAAGCGCCTGCCGCAGGATGGACGCATCATGATGAAGATGCGCATCAACGGCCGGCGCCGCGCCATGGATTGGCGCGTCAGCACCCTGCCGACCTTGTGGGGCGAAAAGATCGTGCTCCGCCTGCTGGACAAGGACAACCTGCGCTTGGACATGACGCAACTGGGCTTTGAGGCGGAGTCGCTCGAGAAGTTCCAGAAGGCGATTTTGAAGCCTTACGGCATGGTGCTGGTGACGGGGCCGACGGGTTCGGGTAAAACCAACACCCTGTATTCAGCCATCAGCCTGCTGAACAAGCCGGACACCAACATCATGACGGCCGAGGACCCGGTCGAGTTCCAATTGCAGGGCGTGAACCAGGTGCAGATGAAGGAGCAGATCGGCCTGAACTTTGCGGCCGCCCTGCGCAGCTTCCTGCGCCAGGATCCGAACATCATCCTGGTGGGCGAAATCCGTGACTTTGAGACGGCGGAAATCGCCATCAAGGCCGCGCTGACGGGCCACCTGGTGCTGAGCACCCTGCACACCAACGGCGCGCCGGAGACGGTCAGCCGCCTGATGAACATGGGCATCGAGCCCTTCCTGGTGGCCACCTCCATTCACATGATCGTGGCGCAGCGCCTCATCCGCCGCATCTGCACCAGCTGCATCCACCAGGTGGATGTGCCGCAGGCGGTGCTGATCAAGGCCGGCTTCACCCCGGAAGAAGCGCGCACGGTGAAGGTGATGAAGGGCAAGGGTTGCGACAAGTGCAACAGCACGGGCTACAAGGGCCGCACCGCACTCTACGAAGTTATGGAAGTGGATGACGCGCTGCGCGAGTTGATCCTGATTGGCGCCAGTTCGCTGGAGTTGAAAAAGAAGGCGGTTGAAAACGGCATGATCACCCTGCGCCGCAGCGGTTTGCGCAAGATCACGGCCGGGCAGTGCACGATGGAAGAAGTGCTGCGTGAGACCGTTAACTAAACTCCCGGCGCAGACCGCGCCAGACGTTCACCCGGAAGGCAAGGAGTAGGAATGGCGGTTACCCTAAGCGACCTGCTGAAGAAGCTGTTGGAGTTGAGCGGCAGCGATCTTCATATCACCACCAATTCGCCTCCACAGGTGCGCGTACACGGCCACCTGCAGCCTTTGGACATGCCTCCGCTGGGACCGGCTGACACCAAGCAACTGGCCTACTCGGTGATGACCGACGCGCAGAAGCATCGCTTTGAAGAAGACCTGGAGCTGGATTTCAGCTTCGGACTGAAGGGGCTGGCGCGCTTCCGCGCCAACATCTTCAACCAGCGCGGCGCGGTGGCGGCGGTCTTCCGCGTGATTCCCTTTGAGATCAAGAGCTTTTCGCAGCTGAACCTGCCACCGGTGGTCAGCAAGCTTTGCGACAAGCCGCGCGGACTGATTCTGGTGACCGGCCCGACGGGCAGCGGCAAGAGCACCACGCTGGCCGCCATGCTGGACAAGATCAACAGCGAACGGCACGAGCACATCATCACCATCGAAGATCCGATCGAATTCGTGCATCCGCACAAGAACTGCCTGGTGAACCAGCGCGAGATACACCAGGACACGAAGAGCTTCAGCGGCGCGCTGCGCGCGGCGCTGCGCGAAGATCCCGACGTGGTGCTGATCGGCGAAATGCGCGATCTGGAGACCATCGAGTCGGCGCTGCGCATTGCCGAGACCGGCCACTTGACCTTCGGCACGCTGCACACCAATTCGGCATCCTCCACCATCAACCGCGTGATTGACGTATTCCCGGCGCACCAGCAGCCGCAGATTCGTGCGCAGCTATCGCTAGTGTTGGAGGGCGTGCTGTGCCAGGCGCTGCTGCCCAAGGCGGGCGGCGCGGGCCGGGCCATGGCCATGGAAATTCTGGTGCCGAACCCGGCCGTCCGCAACCTGATCCGCGAAGACAAGATTCACCAGATCTATTCCTCCATGCAATCCGGGCAGGACAAGTACGGCATGCAGACCTTCAACCAGTCGCTGATGGCGCTGTATTTGCAGAAGGTGATTACGATTGAAACGGCGATGTTGCGCTCCTCCAATCCGGATGAGTTGCAGGAGATGATTAACCGTGCGTTGGCCGCCAGCAAGACGCAGTCAACGTCACGCAAGTAAGTAGAGTCAAGGTAGAAGCGAGAGGGAAGAATGGCGGTCTATACATACCAGGGAGTCAACGCGGCGGGCGAGAAGGTGCAAGGCGAGCGCGCCGCGGAAAACAAGCAGGTGCTGCGCGCCGCACTGGCTCGCGAGCGCATCCAGGCCAACGTGATCAAGGAAAAGGCCGCGGGGCGCAGCCTGAATTTCCAGTTCGGCAGCGGCAGCGTGAAGCCGAAGGAATCCGCCATCTTTTTCCGCCAGTTCTCGGTGATGATTGACGCCGGACTTCCGCTGGTGCAGTGCCTGGAGATTCTGGCCAACAACCAGGAGAATGTGACCTTCAAGAAGACGCTGTTGGGAGTACGGGCCTCGGTGGAAGGCGGTTCGACATTGGCGAACGCCCTGCGCGCCTATCCCAAGGTTTTTGACGACCTGACGACCAACATGATCGAGGCCGGCGAGACGGGCGGCATCCTGGACACCATTCTGCAGCGCATCTCGCAGTACGTGGAAAAGGCGGTCAAGCTGCGCTCGGCCATTAAGAGCGCGCTGGTCTACCCCATCTCGGTCATCGTGATTGCACTGCTGGTGGTAGGCGCACTGCTGAAGTTCGTGGTGCCGATCTTCGCCAATCTTTTTGTGGGCCTGGGCGTGGAACTTCCGGCGGCGACGCGCTTCGTCATTGATCTCTCCAACTTTGTCAGCAAATTCTGGTGGCTGATCTTTGCCACGATTGCCCTGATTGTGGTGGCGGTCAAATACATTCGCAAATCCGATAACGGCCGCTATGCCACCGACAAGATCATGCTGGGCTTGCCCATCTTTGGGCCGGTGCTGCGCAAGATCGCGGTAGCACGCTTTACCCGCACCCTGGGCACATTGATCAGCTCCGGCGTGCCGATTCTGGACGGCCTTTCGATCACCGCGCGCACCGCCGGCAACGCCGTGCTGGAGCGCGCCCTGATGGGCGTGCGCAAGAGCATCGAAGAGGGACGCACGATCGTCGATCCGCTGCGCGAATGCGGCGTCTTCCCGAACATGGTGACGCAGATGATCGGTGTCGGCGAGGCGACCGGCGCCATGGACAGCATGCTGCAGAAGATCGCCGACTTTTACGAGGACGAGGTGGACGCCGCCACCAAGGACATGCTGGCGCTGATGGAGCCGATGCTGATCAGCTTCCTGGGCGTGGCCGTTGGCGGCATTGTGATCTCGCTGTACATGCCGCTGTTCTCCATGATCTCCAAGCTGTCGGGCTAGAGCGGGCGCGGCGGGAGCAAGCGATGCCAAGCGGAATCAATGTGCGACCCTGGCTGGAATGGCTGGTCAAGGTCCGCATCATCATCATCACAATCCTGCTGGCCATTGAGCTGGCCATCATCACGCTGACCACCACCGGCGTGGATCACAGGCTCTTCGTTGGGCTGATGATTGCCTGGTACGGGGTCGCCGGCTTTCATCTGTTTGTGGTCACCTACCGCCGCAGCAGCGAGGTGGCACAGGCGCGCCTGCAGGTGATCACCGACCTGTGTTTTGCCACTGCCGTCATCTACTTGACCGGCGGCATCGACACGTACTTCAACTTTCTCTACCCACTGATCATCATCGTCGCCAGCATCCTGATTGGGGAGAAGTGGGCGTACGTCACGGCCGGCATGTCCTTTGTGCTGCTGGGCGGAGTGCTGGAGCTTTCGTTCTTTGACGTGATTCACTCGTACTCGAACACGCGGCCCGACCTGAAGTCGTTCCAGGCGGTCATCCTGATCAACCTGGTTGCCTACGTCAGCGTGGCCTACCTGGCCAACAAGCTGGCCAACCGGTTGCGCCAGGCCGACGTGGCGTTGAGCGACAAGAGCTTCGAGCTGGAAAACCTGCAAGTGCTGCATGAGATCATCGTGCGCTCTATTTCCAGCGGCCTGATTACGACCGACCTCGACGGCACCATCAAGCTGGTGAATCCGGCGGCGCAGGTGCTGATTGGACGCACGGCAGAGCAGATTGCGGCGCGGGACGTGCATGAGCTGTTCTATGACAAGCTGCCGCGCCCCGGCGGAGAGCGCAGAGAAGTGCGCACCCGCACACCCTCCGGCACGGAGAAGATGTTCGGCGTGGGCTGCTCGGCTCTGCTGGGCACCACGGGCGAGATCATCGGCTACATCTACACATTCACCGACCTCACGGAGATCCGCCGCCTGGAGCGCGAACTGCGCCAGCGCGACCGGTTGGCCGCCGTGGGACGGCTGGCATCGGGCATCGCGCACGAAATCCGCAACCCGCTGAGCTCGATTGCCGGCTCGGTGAAGATGCTCTCCGGCATTGAGGCCCTGAGCGCCGACCAGCGCGAACTGCTGGGCATTGTGACGCGCGAGAGCGAGCGGCTGAACGCCATCATAAGCGATTTTCTGACTTACTCGCGCGACCGCAAGTTTGAAAGCATGGCCGTGGACCTGTGCCAACTGCTGCACGACACGTTGACGCTATTGGAAAACCGTGGCTCGGGCATCACCATTGAACGCCATTTTGCGGCCTCCGAGGCACTGGCGGAAGGCGACGGCGACAAACTCAAGCAGGTCTTCTGGAACCTGTGCAGCAACGCTGTGCGCGCCATGCCCGACGGCGGCACGCTCAGCGTCACGCTGGACGCGGTTGAGGAGGGCTGGCGCATTCGCTTCCGCGATACCGGGCAGGGCATTTCGCCGCAACTCATCGAAAAGATATTTGAGCCATTCCAGAGCGGTTTCGAGGGTGGCACAGGTCTGGGACTGGCCATTGTCTACCGCATCATCCAGGCGCACGACGCTCACATCACCGTGCGCTCGGAGCCAGGCAAGGGCACGGAGTTCACGCTGCTCTTCCGGCGCAAGGCTGAGACAGCTGAGCCCGAGAGCGAAGACGAGAACCTGGACGAGGTTCAACCAACCAGCCACACGGCAGAGCGCCGCGCAATGGAACAGAGATTGGAGACCCGCTAGTTATGGGATACATCCTGGTTTGCGACGATGAACGTTCCATCTGCACCATGCTGCAGATTGCGTTCCAGAACCAGGGGCACCGGGTGGAGACGGTGACTGGTGGCGAGCAGGCATGCCGCAAAATTGATGCCACGCTGTATGACGTGGTGGTGACCGACGTGCGCATGCCGCACGTGAACGGCATGGCCGTGTTGCAGCACTCGCGGCGCGTCTCGCCGGAGACGGCCGTCATTGTCATTACCGCCGTGGATGACACCGAGGTGCCGATTGAGGCGCTGAATGCCGGCGCTTTTTACTACATCCGCAAGGGTCCCAAGCTGCTGGAAGATGTGCTGACGGCCGCCGCACTGGCCCTGGACCGCGGGAAGTTGCGCCAGCAGAATGCGGCGCTGAAGCGTGACGCGGCGCAGCGCAACAGCCTGGACAACCTGATTGGCGAGAGCGAGCCGATGCGCGCGCTGAAGCAGACGATTCGCACCATTGCCACCACCAACAGCACGGTCATCGTCAGCGGAGAGAGCGGCACGGGCAAGGAGCTTGTGTCGCGGGCCATCCACACCTGTTCGCCGCGCTCGAACGAGCCATATGTCAGCGTCAACTGCGGAGCATTTCCGGAGACCTTGCTGGAGAGCGAACTCTTCGGATACGTGAAAGGCGCCTTCACCGGCGCCACCAGCAACAAGCGTGGACTCTTCGAACTGGCCAACGGCGGCACCATCTTCCTGGACGAGGTCAGCGAGACGACGCTCGGCATGCAGGTGAAGCTGCTGCGCGTATTGCAGGAGCGCTGCATACGTCCCGTGGGCGGCGGTCAGGAGATGCCGGTGGACGTGCGGGTGATCGCCGCCACCAATAAGAATCTGCGGCAGATGGTGCAGGACGGCCTCTTCCGCGAGGATCTCTACTACCGCCTCAGCGTGATTCCCGTGGAGGTGCCGCCGCTGCGCAACCGCGGCGACGATGTCATCCTGCTGGCCAATCACTTCCTCAAGAAGTTTGCCGTGCAGATGAGCAAGGACGTGGTGCGCCTGGCGCCGGAGAGCCTGACGGTGATCAAGGGTTACGACTGGCCGGGCAACGTGCGCGTGCTGGAGAATACGATTGAGCGCGCGGTTGCTATGTCCTACGAAGAAGAGTTGAAGGTGGAACTGCCCGAGCAGGGTGGCGGGCAGATCAATCCTCCTCCGGCGGGTGCGGCGCAGGGTGCTGTGGGCGTGGCGCTGCCGACGGATGGCATTGACCTGGAGCGCTACATCGCAGACGTGGAGAAGAGCCTGCTGCAGTCGGCGCTTAGGCGTTCGAATGGCATCCAGACCCGGGCGGCCGAGCTGCTGCACCTCAGCTACCGCAGCTTCCGCCACATGATGAAGAAGTACGACCTCTCGTAGGGAGCGCCGGCAGGCTTTATACTGAACTCATGTGGTACATTCTGCGTTTTGTCTGGAACGCGACGCGCGGCCATCGCCTGGCTCCCTGGCGCAGCCCCTACATCAAGTGGCGTCTGGAGACTTACACGGGACTCAAGATGGAGAAGATCGGCCTCTGGCAGATCGTCAACATCATGCTGCATGAGTACCGGCAGATGTGGCGCTTCCTGCTGTGGACGGCCAAGATGGACAACTACGCGCGGGTGAAGCCGCACAACCCCAGCACCCAGGACTGGGGATAAAGTAATTTGTCCATGTTCAACTGTACAGGGGCTGTCACCAGCAAATCTCGTTTAGTCTTTCGGCGATAATATCCTCATCGCTCTCAGCCCAATCGAATGCACCATTCATTAGCAGCATGGAAGCCCACTGTTGCAATCTGCGTTTCGATATCTCGCCCTTTCGCGCTTTTTCCTCTGCGATATCCAAATCTTGGATCGTGACTCTCACCGACTGCTTAGGAATACCCGCGCGAAAATCCAACGTCTGGATAGCGTCCGGGCCGTCTATCGTAAACGTGATGAGTGGCGCCAATATTGGGCGCAGGGCCTCTGCTTCCATTTCAAATCGAAGAAACTTTCGGAGGCTCTCAAGCTGAAATTCAGATAGTTCGGGCAATTGGCTGTGCATCGTCGTGCTGCTCCTAGAACTCCACTAACACTTCCACACCCCGCCCGGCCTTGGCATGTTGCGCGGCCGAGCCGCGATTAGCGGCGATCTCCAGGTATCCCATGCTGTTGAGAATGGCGAAGAGCTCGCCGGGCTGGCCCTCGGAGTAGGATCCGCGCAGTCCGCTGACGGTGGCCGCGCCCAAAGTGATGCGAAGCTCGGCTCCGGCGGCGAAGATGGCGGGAGCGTTGGCGGGCGTGAGGTTGGTGATGAGGTTGCCAAAGCGGTCAGTCTTGAGGACGACACCTTTGAGCGCGCGCTCGCCTGCGGGTTTGGGCTTCGGCAGAGAGAAGCGCTGGTAGTCGGTAATCTCTTCGCCGAACTTGTCGGGCTCCACGCCTTTGCTGAGCCAGCCGGCACAGGGGGCGAAGACGTCTCGGCCATGGAAGGTGTGGCTGAGCGGCTGCAGAAAATAATGTTCGCTGGTGATGTGGCGCACCAGCACGCGCTCCTCCTGATCCATGACGAGCGAGAGCACGCCGTTATCCGGCGCCAGAAAGTAATGGCGCGTGGTGGTGACCAGCAGCGGGCGGCGCGAGGAACCCACGCCGGGATCCACCACGACGAGGTGGGTCGTATCCGGCGGATAGTAGCCATAGGACTGCGCCAGGGTCAGGGCGGCATCCAGCACATCAAAGGGACTCACCGAGTTGCACAAGTCCACCACGTTGGCCTGCGGGTTGACGCCCAGGATGACGCCGCGCATGGTGCCCACGAAGTGATCCGAGCCGCCAAAATCCGTTGTCAGGGTGACAATGTTGTTCGCCGCCATTCAGGCCTCCCAGCGGTTTGCCGGTCGCAACCGCACAGGCAATTCTTTCACGAATGGGGCAGGGCTGCCATGCGCAAGCCGCGCACGCGCTGCGATGCTAGAATCCAGTTCTATACCTCCCGGCCAGGAGCCGCCACCAAGTGTTCACCTTTGTGCTGATGCGAATGATCGCCGTAGTGCTGCTGGTGGCGGGCAACGCCTTCTTTGCCGCCGGCGAATACGCGCTGGTCAGCATCCGCGACACGCGGGTGGAGCAGATGATCGCCGAAGGCCGCCTGGGTGCGCGCACCATCCGCAAACTGCACAACAAGCTGGATGAGGTGCTGAACGGCATACAGATTGGCGTGACCATGGCCAGTCTGGCATTAGGCTGGCTGGGCGAGGAGTCCATGGCGCGCGTGCTGCTGGTGCCCTTGGCAAGGCTTCCGCACGCCGCGCTGTATGCGCACGCGCTGGCCGCGGTGCTGGCCTTCAGTTCCATCACCTACCTGCACGTCATCCTTGGCGAGGTGGTGCCAAAATCCATTGCGCTGCAAAGGGCGGAGCAGGTGGCGCTGGCCGTGGCCGGGCCGCTCGACGTCTTCATCACGGTATTTGCGCCCATCACGCGCACCATGGCCGCCAGCTCGCGTTGGGTGCTTACGTCCTTCGGCTGGCACTCCATCCGTGAGATGGGAGTGCATACGCCGGAGGAGCTGAAGTTGAGCGTCACGGCCAGCCATCGTTACGGGCTGCTCACCTCGGCGCAACAGGATTTGCTGCACCGCGCGCTGGACCTTGACGCCGTGACCGTGCGCGAGGTCATGGTGCCGCGCCCGGACATCTTCAGCCTGCCGGCCGAAATGCCGTTGGAAGAAGCTGAGGCGAAGGTCGTGGAAGAGCAGCACTCGCGCATCCCCATCTACGACGCGGCGCGCGGACCGGAGGCGATTGTCGGCGTTCTGTACGCCAAGGACCTGATGCGCTGGATGCATTACCGCCTGCGCCGCACGGGTAGCGCCCCGCAGCCGTCGCCCCTGCTGCGGGACATTATGCATGACGCGTTACTGGTGCCGGAGACCAAGCCGCTGACCGACCTATTGGAGGAATTCCAGCATCGGCGCCGGCACCTGGCCGTGGTGGTGGATGAGTTTGGCAGCACGGTGGGCGTGGTGAGCGTGGAGGACGTGCTGGAGCAGCTGGTGGGCGAGATGGAAGACGAGTTCGACGTGGCGCAGCCGACGTCGCAGGGCCACGCAGACAGTCTGCTGCTAGAGGCCTCGCTGAACCTGCGCGACCTGGAGACACAATACAGCTTGCCCTTGCCGCGCGACGAGGGCTTTGAGACCCTGGCCGGCTTTGTGCTGGCACAACTGCAACGCATCCCGCGCGTGGGAGACAGTTTTTTGTACGGGCAGCGCCGCTACACCGTGGTGGAGATGGAAGGCCATCGTGTGGGCAGTGTGCGGGTGGAGTTGCTTTCCCCTGTCGCCAACTCCGACGCAACCGGGAGAAGCGTGTGAGAGCCACTCGCTACATGCTGACGCGGCTGGCCTACATGGTGCCCGTTGTGTGGCTGGTGGTCAGCGTCGTCTTCCTGATGATTCATCTAGTGCCCGGCGATCCCATCCAGGCGATGCTGGGCGAGGGCGCAGCCGGTGCCGATGTGGCCGCCGCGCGCCACGCCTACGGGCTGGATGAACCGCTGCCGTTACAGTACGTGCACTATTGGCGCGGAGTGCTGCACGGTGACCTGGGCCGCTCCGTGCG
>Ga0181528_10000352_pt1 | contig 35682 bp, 30 predicted proteins | sample PEATcosm2014_Bin_47_FD_119742 | JGI IMG/M metagenome (GOLD analysis project Ga0181528, IMG submission 119742) | Peatland microbial communities from MTU Mesocosm Facility, Houghton, MI, USA - PEATcosm2014_Bin10_10_metaG | ecosystem: Environmental > Terrestrial > Soil > Wetlands > Peat | place...
AGATTTGAGCCTTGCGGGGGTTCTTCGCTGCGCTCAGAATGACCCTTCAAACAAGTACTGCCCCTTTGAGGACGCTGCCGCGTGGAAATCAGGCGGTGAGGCAAGTGACAGAGCAACTGCCCCACTCAACGAAAAGAGCTTTGAATGGGCCACCCGTCCAATGCTGACAGTGAGCAAAAGAATCGCCAAGGCACTTAGTATCCCGAAACTGAACTGTGCCACGTACAAGACCTTGCGAGCGTGCAGGCAGAAATGCCTTTGGAGCGCCTCTGGAGATTTGAGCCTCGCGGGGGTTCTTCGCTGCGCTCAGAATGACCCTTCAAACAAGTACTGCCCCTTTGAGAACGCTGCCGGGTGGAAATCAGGCGGTGAGGCAGCGAAGCTGGACTACTTCAAGTGATGAGCTTCGCGCACCAAGCCGAGTTCGAAAGCGCGTTCGAAACAACGCCGCGACTTCTCTATGTCACAGTGAGAGTACAGAGTACCTAAGTTGTTCCAGGCAATCGGATGGTCCTGTTGCGCTGCCTTCGTGAGCCAGCGCTCGGCTTCAACCGGGTTGACGGGGACACCCTGGCCGCACAGGTACATGTTGCCAAGCTCACACTGGGCATCGGCGACTCCGGACTCTGCGAACGCCGTGACGTACTCTGCCAATTGAGCGAATTCTTTCGCTTTGAGAAGTGCAACTACGGTATCGAACTGATAAGTGGGTTGGCTCATGTCTGCTGTGCTCAGTTGGAATCTTATGCCATCGTATGCCATACGGTGAAGAAGACCCAAGCGGACTCGGGAATTGATGGGCAAAACCGGTGGCACAGGTCTGGATTTACATTGCGGAGAGCAATATTTCTGGCGCGAGTCTTCTCCTTTCATTCCCCTCTGTGGCTGCGCGTGCTATTCTCTCGATTGTCGCCAACAATTGTCTTGCAATCATGCGTAAGCCGCACTGTTACGCGGTTGGGCGGCTGCGGAGCGGCGAGGTTCCCGCCCCCTCACAAATTTCAGCCAGGGCCGCCTTTGAAGCGGCAAGGAGAGCTCTACACATGGCCGACGACCGGTCCCGCGCAATTGATCTTGCGCTCTCTCAGATTGAAAAGCAGTTCGGCAAGGGCTCCATCATGCGCTTGGGCGCCAAGGGTCCGATTGTACCGATCGCGGTGATCTCCACTGGCAGCATTTCCTTTGACGCCGCGCTGGGCGTGGGCGGCGTGCCTCGTGGGCGCGTGGTGGAAGTGTTTGGCCCTGAATCTTCGGGCAAAACCACCATCTGTCTGCAGATTATCGCCGAGGCTCAGAAGGCTGGTGGCATGGCGGCGTTTGTGGACGCCGAGCATGCTCTGGATCCGGCTTATGCCAAGCGGCTGGGCGTGGATGTGGACAATCTCCTGGTTTCGCAGCCGGACTACGGCGAGCAGGCACTGGAGATTACCGAGGCGCTGGTGCGCTCCGGCGGAATTGACGTGCTGGTGGTGGACTCGGTTGCAGCGCTGGTGCCGAAGGCCGAGCTGGACGGCGAGATGGGCGACAGCCACATGGGATTGCAAGCCCGGCTGATGTCGCAGGCTCTCCGGAAGCTGACGGGAACGGTGAGCAAGTCGCGCACCTGCCTGATCTTTATCAACCAGATTCGCGAGAAGATTGGCGTGATGTTCGGCAATCCGGAGACGACCACGGGCGGACGCGCGCTGAAGTTCTACTCGTCGGTGCGCATTGATATTCGCCGCATTGCGGCAATCAAGGACGGCGACCAGGTTGTGGGATCGCGCACGAAGATCAAGATTGTGAAGAACAAGACGGCAGCTCCCTTCCGCGAAGCCGAGTTCGACATTATGTATGGCGAAGGCATTTCGAAGGAAGGCGACATGCTGGACGTTGCCGTGGAACGGAACATCGTGGAGAAGTCCGGAGCGTGGTACAGCTTTGAAGGCGAACGGATTGGACAGGGCCGCGAGAACACCAAGAACTTCCTGAAAGAGAACAAGGACATCTCGGTTCGCATTGAGGTGGCAGTGCGCAAGACGCTGGGGCTGGATAAGGCCGCGGAAGAAGCGGTCGCGGAGCCCGCGCCGGTTTCGCCCAAGGAAGTGGCGGCGGCGAAGGCGGCAGTTCCGAAGAAGTAATTGTGCTTTGTTCTTCCACCTTAGCCGCGCAAAACGACGCGCACCGAAGGTGGGGCACACGAAGTGTCCGGACATTCCCACATCTGCCCAATACGGGCAGATATGGGGCACCAGAGATGAAGAGAGCGAATGAGAAGGGGCGGATGATTCCGGCCCCTTCTTATTTGCAACGAAATCTCCGCACCAGATCATCCAAACCATTGGGCGTTCGTATCAGTTCCCTTACCGGAGGCCCGTCATGAGTAAACACCAAATCGCGAAATCAAAATCAGAACAAAAGAACTCCATCGAGGACCGCATCCGAGACCGTGCCTATGAGCTGTACCTGGAACGGTTGTCAGTAGAGCGGGATATGGACGAAGGCAATGCGGAAGAAGATTGGCTTCAGGCAGAGAAAGAAGTATTGGAGTTACCAAAATCTGCGGATAAAGCTGCTTGAAGTTGGAGCGGTAGCCTAGCGGCGTTTGAGGATTCGAGACGTGGGAAAGGCCTGTGCGAACTCCACAGGCTGCTCTCCCACCTTAGCCGCGCAACGGACGCGCGTCGAAGGTGGGGCACCCGCGCTGTGCAGCCTGCCTATTACGCGACGGCCGACTGAGGCTCTGCCATCACCAGTTGCGGCATTGGCCGTTCAGGCTGTTCGAGGAACTCTTCGAGCCGGGTGAGCCGAAGCTGCTCGGTAATCAAAGAGCTGGCGTTGGTGATTCTCACATGAGTGCCTTTGTTGCGGGCCATGGCGAGCACAGATGCCAGGGCGCCGAGGCCACCGCAGTCCACCAAGCGCACTCCGGCCATGTTGATGACGATTTTGTCGAAGCCTCCGATGAGCAGCACTGCGCTGCGACGGAAAGCTTCTGCTTCTTTGCCTCCGATGAGTTTGCCATGGCACGCCATGGTCACGCGATCACGTCCGGTGCGAACTTCCAGAATCAAATCCATAACCGTTCCTTCGGTCTCATACTCTCTCTTGTTTTACGGTTCAACCGTACAAAAAGTTGATTGCAAGGGTATGAAAAACGAAACAAGAGTCCGTGAACGGTTGGATTCCGCAGTTGGGATAATGGGAAGGTTGCGTTGGACAGGTTTCACAGGTTGCACAGGTTACGAACAACAGCAAAAAAGGAAACTGTAAATGCAAGTGCAAGAGAGACAGTGGCTGCGGTCAAACCTTAGAAGGGGGTCATGCCTGGCGCAGCGATTCGGCGGCTTCGGGTTCGGTGTTGATGACGCGGGCATTTCTCTGCCGCCAGTGTGACCACAGGATTCTTGCAGCAGCCATGACGGGCACGGCGAAGTAGATGCCTGCTACACCGGCGATTTCGCCTCCGGCAAGCACTCCGAAGATGGCGGCAAGGGGATGCACCTCAACCCGTCCGCCGAGGACGCGGGGAGAGATCACGTAATCCTGCAGTACGCGCCACAGGGCCAGGAAGAGCAGCACCAGCGCGATGTGGGCATAGTTGAGGCCGAAGCTCACGGCCAGAATCAGCACCGCGGCGACGAGAGGGCCAACGAAGGGGATGAACTCCATGAGTCCACCGAGCGTGCCCAGGGCGAACGCGTAAGGCACGCGCATCAAGCTGAGCACGGTGATGTACACGATCCCGGAGATGGCGGCAAGGTAAAGCTGGGCGCGAACGAAGTGCGAGAGCATTTCGTCGAGGTCGCTGAGGATGTCACTGAGGATTCGGCGGCTGCGGGGGTCGTCCAGAAGGCCTTCAATGTTTCGCGCGAACTGGCTTTTGTCCTTGAGGAAGAAGATGGCGAGAATCGGAATCAGGACCAGCCAGAGCGCATTGCCGGCGAACTCGGTGGCCTTGCTGCTCTGGGCGCTGATCGCGGTCAGAACGTCATCCCGATGGCCGACGATGAACTGCTGCATGCGCGCCTGGGTCTGGACGCTCCATCCTCGTGCGCGGCCCACCTGCAGGGCGATACTGCCGCTGGCGACCTTGTTGTAGAGCTCTGGAGCCGCCTCCGATAGATGGCGTCCTTCTTCGAACACGCGAGGGCCAGTGGCCAGCCCAACCGTCAGCAACCCAGCCAGCAGCGCCACGTAGACCGCGGCGATGGCAATTCCGCGCTTGGCGTGCGTCCACCTCTGAATCAGACAGATCAAAGGATCGAGCAGGTAGGCGAAGAGCATGGCAAAGAGGAAGGCCAGGAGCGGCTTGCGCGCCAGCCAGACAAAACCCAGAGCTGCCGCCGTGGCGAGCACCGTGAACAGAATCCGCAATGTCTGCTTGTCGAAAAGGGTCATGAAATCGTTAGCCCTGCAAAGTCGCTCCATTGTAGAGCATAGGATCGCTGAGGGCTCAGGGTGGCACTCCTGAGTAATCGGATGCGTTCCGTTGGTCGAATGATTGCTGCCTGCTCAATCGCGGAGTGGAGGGAGCGATTCTGGAGTTGGCTTCGACTCCCAGAGTTGGAACTGCGCCAACTCTGGGCCACCCGCCCGCCGAACAGGACGTTGTGTGGGCCACTCGGGCTGTCCGAGAAAAAGGCCCTTTCAGGTTGATTCGCCTGTTGCACGCAGCATAAAATGAGCGCAGTGCTTCCGGCCACCTGGCTGCGAGGCACACCTGTCTGTTTTCTCCGAGGAACATTGAAGCGAGTCATTGCCATCTATCCGGGATCTTTCGACCCATTGACCAACGGCCATCTGGACTTGATCCAGAGAGGCGCGAAGATCTTTGACGAACTGGTGGTGGCGATTTTACGGAACTCGGAAAAGAACGCGCTGTTCACGGTGGATGAGCGCCTGGAAATGCTGCGGGCGGGCACCGGGCAGTGGTCCAATGTTCGAGTAGAGTCGTTTGAAGGCTTGCTGGTGGATTATGCCCGGATACGGGGCGCGTCGGCGGTTCTTCGCGGCATCCGCGTGGTCAGCGACTACGAGTACGAACTCCAGATGGCGTGGATGAATCGCAAGCTCGATCCCACGCTGGAGACGATTTTCATGATGCCCGCCGGGGCTTACTCCTATCTCAGCTCGCGAATTGTGCGGGAGATCGCCTCACTGGGCGGCTCGCTCGCGGGCCTTGTCCCGGCATCGGTGGATGTTCAGTTGCGCGCCCGTCTGGGCGTTGCGCCACCGCTGGCTCCCAAATAGATTCCGCTGCTCCTTCGCAAGCGTAAGGAGCGCAATATTCACTTAACCCGGAAAGGAATTCCAGTGTCCTCTACTGCCACCGCTTTTACGGCACGCATCGGCCGCATTGAAATCTCAGCCACTATGGCCATCAACAACGAGGCCACCACGCTACGTTCGCAGGGAGTCGACCTGGTTGACTTCGGTGCGGGCGAGCCTCACTTCACCACTCCTGAGCACATCAAGCAGGCTGGCATTGAGGCGATCCAGAAGAACTTCACCAAGTACACGGCAGTTGCCGGCATCAAGGAACTGCGCGAAGCCATTGCGGCGCGCCACAAGCAGGACTTCGGCTCCAACTACACGTTTGACGAGACGATTGTCAGCACGGGCGGCAAGAACGCGCTGTTCAACACCTTCCAGGTGCTGATTGACCACGGCGACGAAGTCATCATTCCCGTGCCGTACTGGGTCAGTTTCAAAGACATGGTGGAGTACTGCGGCGGACGCTGCGCCTTTGTGGCGACGCAGGCCGAAGACGGCTTCCGGCTGACGGCTGCGATGGTGGAGAAAGCGATCACGCCGCGCACGCGGATCATTCTGCTGAATTCGCCGAACAATCCCTCGGGAGCCGTGGTGGCGCCTGAGGACTTGACGGCGATCGTGAAGCTGGCGGCTGCTCGCGGCATCTACGTGATGAGCGACGAGTGCTATGTGTACCTGGACTACACGGGACGGCCGTTCTCGCTGGGTTCGCTGACCGAGTACAAGGATTCGCTGCTGCTGATGGGATCGCTCTCCAAGACCTATTCGATGACCGGATGGCGTTTGGGCTATGCGATGGCTCCGAAGGCCGTGATTGGCCAGTTGACGAAGCTGCAGAGCCAGTCCACGTCAAACCCGACCTCGATTGTGCAGAAGGCCGGGCTGGCGGCGCTGACTTCGTCACAACAGTGCGTGGCAGACATGCGCGCGCAGTACATTGTGCTTCGCGACCAGATTGTTGCCGGACTCCGCGCCATTCCTGGCGTGAAGTGCAACATGCCGGAAGGCGCGTTCTATGCCTTCCCGGATGTGAGCGCGATTGCAGCCAAGGCCGGGGTTGACACCCTACAACTGACCGCAAGGCTGATGCGCGAAGGTCACGTGGTTGGGGTTCCGGGCGAAGCGTTTGGACTGCCCGGACATATCCGCTTCTCCTACGCGACGACGCCCACGGAGATTGATCGCGGACTAGAGCGGGTCCGCACGTTCTTCGCCTCGCTCTAAACCGAAGATAAAAGACGACCCCATCCTGGCTAGAGGTTTCGGCCAGATGTGGGGTCGGGTTGTATTTAGCGGGTTTCCTGCAGTCCACCATTCCCACTTCCAAAGCGGAATGGTCGTGCTTTGCGGCAGCCATTTCTCTGCTCTTCCCATCCAAACAGGTAGCCTGCGATACTCTTATCGAGCGCGCCGATCATGTCTGCACTGTATCCTTTTCTTCTTTTGCCGGAGTTTCACGAGCGAGTGTGGGGAACGCGGGATCTGCGTCCTTACTTCACTCGGGTTGTAGAAGGCGATCCGATTGGCGAAGTGTGGCTGACGGGTGAAGAGTGTCGCGTGGGCAGCGGGCCACTGGCGGGACAGACGCTCGCCGAGCTTTCACTGCAGTATGGCGCGGCGCTGACCGGAGAAGCCTCGCCGCAGCCGAATCGCTTTCCTCTGCTGATCAAGTTTCTTTTTCCGCGCCAGAAGCTGAGCGTGCAGGTGCATCCGGACGATGCGCGCGCGCACGAAATTGGCCAGCCTTGCGGCAAGACGGAGTGCTGGTACGTTGCGCGAGCACTGCCGGGCGCGCAGGTGGGACTGGGGCTGCGGGCGGGGATCAATCGCGAGATGTTTCGGCTGGCCATTGAGGCGAACCAGGCCGAGCACATGCTGAACTGGCTGGACGTGACGGCCGGAGAGATGCTCTACGTGGATGCGGGAACGGTGCACGCGATTGGGCCGAACTCCATTCTGGTGGAGACGCAGCAGAACTGCGACCTCACGTATCGGCTGTACGATTATGGACGCCCACGGGAACTTCATCTTGAACTGGGCATGGCGGCCATCAAGGACGACACGCACGCAGGACGGGTTTTGCCGCAATCGGTGGATGGACACGAGTTGCTGGTTGCCTCGCCAAGCTTTGTGGTGGAGCGGCACAAGATCACAGCGCCGGTCACGCTGGCGACGGCGGCGGGCCGCAGTTCCGTGCAGGTGCTGGTCTCGCTGGATGGCGGCGCGGTGGTGGAGTGCCCGGGAGCGCCATCGATTTCGATGATGCGCGGTGACGCCGTGGTGATTCCGGCCTCGTCTGCGGCGGTGACGGTGCGGCCACAGTGGAGCGCGGAACTGCTGCGCATGACGCTGCCTTCACAAAGTGTGGCGGAACCGACGACAAATCTGGATACTAGGAACGCAACCACTCATGGTTGATTCGAGGAAGCACATTGGCGAAGACTCGTAAGCCGGAGTTCTATCCCATCATTCTTGCTGGAGGCCGCGGTACACGCTTCTGGCCCCTCAGTCGCAAGGCATTCGCCAAACAGTTACTGCCGCTGAACAGCGAACAGTCGATGATCCAGGAGACGGTGGCACGACTGCTGCCGCTGGCTCCGGTAGGAAATTTCTGGGTCATCACTAATGGCGATCTGCGCGCAAGTATCACGCGGCAGTTGAAGACACTCCCGAAAAAACAAATTGTGGCGGAGCCGATTGGACGCAACACGGCTCCGGCGATTGGGCTGGCGGCGTTCATCTTGCATCGGCGCAATCCGCAGGCAGTGCTCGGACTGTTTCCGTCGGACCAGGTGATTTTGAAGGAGCGGCAGTTCCGCAAAGATCTGCAAACGGGCATTGCGCTGGCCGCCGCTGGAGACAACATCGTTGTGATGGGCGTGCAGCCCACGCGGGCAGAGACCGGCTATGGCTACATAGAGACCGGGGCGGCCTACGAAGGCGATGTAATGCGGGTGCGCTGCTTCCGCGAGAAGCCGGAGAAAGAAGTCGCTGAGCAGTTTGTGGCGGCGGGAAACTTCTACTGGAACAGCGGAATGTTTTTGTGGTCTGCCGAGACGCTGGTCAACGCCTTGCGCAAGAATTTGCCCGCGACGGCTGCGCTGCTGGAGAAGATTGCCGCCACGTGGGGCACGCGCAAGTTTGATGCGACGCTCGCCAAGCTCTATCCGAAGTGCGAGGACAAGAGCGTGGATTACGGCATTCTGGAACCGCGCTCGGCGGCCGGGGAGGCGGGTTCCAACATCTTCTGCATTCCGGCGAACTGGGGCTGGAACGACCTGGGCTCGTGGGCCGCGCACTTTGAGCACAGGCTTTCGCAGGGCAAGCAGAAAGACAACGTCATTGCCTCCGACGCCAACTTCACGTTTGAGGCGCATGGCAACTACATCCACGCTCCGGGGAAGTTTGTGGCGGCCATCGGCGTGACAGGCCTGGTGGTGGTGGACTGCGGAGACGCGCTGCTGATCACTACGATCAAGCGCTCGCAAGAGGTCGGAAAGATAGTGAAGTATCTCGACCAGCAGAAAAATTCAAAGCTTACTTAATTTTTGGGGAATCCTTAATGTCTCAGCAGATCAAGTTCGGCACGGACGGATGGCGCGGCGTGATTGCCGACGACTATACGTTTGAAAATGTCCGCCGTGTTGCACACGCAATTGCCAACTACGTTCATCAGTTCGAGGACCCGGCAAAGGGAATCCTCGTTGCCTACGACACGCGCTTCGGTTCGCGGCGCTTTGCAGAAATCTCAGCCGAGGCGATTGCGCAGAGTGGCATTCACGTTCAGCTTGCAAGGGAGATTACTCCCACGCCTGCACTCAGCTACATGGTGAAAAAGCTGGGCGCGGCGGGCGGCGTGATGATTACTTCGAGCCACAATCCGTGGGACTGGAATGGCGTGAAGTTCAAGGCCAGCTACGGCGGCTCCGCTTCGCCGGCGATCATCAAGAAAATTGAAGCGCTGATTGACGCGCCGCACATTGAGCGGGCGGGCGGCACGGTGGTGGAAGCGGACTTCAAAACCGACTACATTGCGGCGGTGAAGGCGTTTGTCGATTTGAAGCTGATTGCGAAGGCTCACCAGAAGTTCGCGGTGGACGTGATGTACGGCGCGGGGCGCGGCATCATTTCGTCGGTCTTCACCGAGCTGGGCGTGCCGCACATTGAAATTCACGGCACGATCGACCCGCTGTTCGGCGGCATCAATCCTGAGCCCATTCTGCCGCACTTGCGCGGATTGCAGGAAGCGGTAGTGGCGAATCATTGCGATGCCGGACTGGCGACGGATGGCGATGCCGACCGCATTGGAGCAGTCTCAGAGGACGGGGCGCTAGTGGATGCGCACAAGTGCTACGCAGTGCTGCTGGAGTGGCTGCTCAAGCGAAAGAAGTGGCCGGGAGCGATCACGCGCGCCTTCAATACCACGAAGATGCTCGACCGCATCGCCCACGCCTACGGACGCGAACTGATTGAACATGGGGTTGGATTCAAGTACGTTGCGGACATTGTGCTGGGCGGCAAGCAGGTGCTGATCGGCGGCGAAGAGTCGGGCGGCATTGGGATTCCGAGCTTTTTGCCGGAGCGCGACGGCACGCTGAACGCGCTGCTGCTGGCCAACGTGATGGCCGAAGAGGGCAAGACCATGGGGCAGCTTGTGGAAGAGCTGCAACAGAAATACGGTCCGCACTTCTACGGACGGCGCGACCTGCGGCTGACGGAAGAGATCAAGCAATCGGCGCTGGCACGGGCCGCTGCGAGACCCACTTCGATTGGCCCTTACAAGGTGCTGCGCACAGAGGACCTGGACGGCTTCAAGTTCTTCCTCGACGCTCCGAGGCCGAACAATGGAGCGGAAGCGTGGCTGCTGATTCGCGGCTCCGGCACGGAACCGCTGCTGCGTGTGTATTGCGAGGCCGCTGCGCCTGAGACGGTCACGGCCATCCTCGACGCGGCTTTGGACTTCGTTCATCAGCGGACGGCCACTACGGTTTAGCTCATGCGTTCTCCGTCCTGACCCTCGCGGTCAGGACGGGAGTGCTTCTCGCCTTCATAGAGCCACCAGCAAGAACAGAGCTCCCGGTAGGTGACCTTCGGCCGCACGAGGCATTTGTGCGGCACGGGGGTCCTTCGCTTCGCTCAGGATGACACCACTTAAGACATGGGCGCGGTGACGTGCACGAGCGCGGCGAACATGGGGCACTTCGCTTTACCTTCCTGACAACCTCCCGCCCGTGTTCCTGTTCCAAGCTGTAACGGAGCAAATGTGTCGAACGCGGATCTGACCTCGATTCTCTTTGTGTTGCTGTTGCTGGTGGGGATGGCCCAACTGCTGGGCTACGTGTTTGTGAAGTTGCGTCAACCGAGGGTGATTGGAGAGATCCTCGCCGGAGTGGTACTGGGACCGGCGCTGCTGGGGCGGCTGCCAATGGCTGCGGCGCTGATGCAGGCCACCAAGAGCCAGGCCAGCGTGCTGACATTCATCTACTGGCTGGGGCTGCTGTTGCTGATGTTTCTCTCCGGGGCGGAGACGCGCCAGTTGTTCAGCCGGGAGGAACGGCGCACCGTGGGATGGCTGGTGATTGTAGGCACGGGCATTCCGTTTGCGCTGGGACTGGGGCTGGGCGGATGGCTGATTCGGCCTTCGCTGGCGGGGCCTCACGGCAATCGCATCTCGCTGATTATTGTTCTTGCCGTGGCGATCGCAGTGACGTCAGTGCCGGTGGTTTCCAAGATTTTCGCGGACTTGAAAATTCTGCATACGCGCTTTGCGAGGCTGGTGCTGGGCGTGGCTGTGTCAGAGGATATAGTCCTCTGGTTGGCGGTAGCAGTGGCGACGGCGATGGCGGGCACGACGGTGCTGAACGTTCGCGCGCTGTCTTATCACCTGGTGGCAACGGTTGGATTCTTTGTGCTGGGGCTGACGGTGCTGCCGAGGGCGATTAAGCGGATCAACAAATCGCGATTCAATGTGTTTGCAAAACACTCTCCGGTGGCGTACGCCATTGCGGTTCTGCTGGCGTATTGCGTGGTGGCCGGGGCGCTGGATGTGAGCCTGGTGTTCGCCGCGTTTCTCGCCGGATTCGCAGTGGTACACAAGAAGCGGCAGCTCTTTACAGAAGCGCTGGATGCGATTGGAAAAGTCTCGTTCGCTACCTTCATTCCGATCTATTTTGCGATCGTCGGGTTGAAGCTCGACCTGATTCATGGCCTGTCCTTCCGCATGCTGGCGGCGTTCCTGCTGGGAAGCTGCCTGGTGAAAGTCGTAGCCGTTTCGCTGGCCGGAAGGTTCGCTGGATTCCGCGGGTTGGATTTGGTGAACCTGGCGATCACGACAAACGCTCGGGGCGGACCGGGAATTGTGCTGGCGAGCGTGGCATTTGAGGCTGGGATCATCAGTCCGACGTTTTACACGACGCTGGTCATCGCTGCGGTGGTCACCTCGCAGATCGCGGGCGCATGGCTGGATTATGTTCTGCGCAAGGGGTGGCCGCTGCTGTCCTCGGATGGCGTAGTGGTGGCGAGTGCGGGAGAAGATCCGGTCGCGGCGTGAGATGCGAAGATCAGCGCGTAAGAACAACAGCCCCACACAAGCCAACAGAGGGCTTGTGTGGGCCACCGGCCCAGTCGCGGCGTGAGCTAGTAAGATTCGGTCCGCGGAAGATCAACAACAAGTGCAGATATCCCACACAAGCCAACAGAGGGCTTGTATGGGCCACCGGCCGGCAGCTATCGACCGGTGACCTTGGTGCCGTGCGGGAAAATTGAGCGGTACGGGGGTCCTTCGCTTCGCTCAGGATGACACTTCAAAAACACCCGCGCTGCGATCTGGCGGACACCGCTGGAAAATCATACGTGCCGCGCTCAGGATGACACCTCAAAGCTACCTTTGCAGCAGGTCCACGGGCTGGTGGATGTCTGTTACGCGGAAATACTTGGCGAGAGCCGGGTGACGCTGGGCGACACGCTCATACATCTGGTAAGCGACACTGCGATAGCTCCAATGGCCGCCGACTCCGGTGCGCAGCTCGCTGATGTAGACGACCTCGGCGAGATCCATTTTGAAAAGCGTGCGCTTGCGGTAGGCGAGCGGAAGCAGATATTGCGCGGGCTGCGGGGCGAGTCCCTGGGCGACGAGCGAGGCTTCGAGCTTCTGTCCGGCGTCGGCGATGCGCTGCATGGTGGCGGCGTAGAGGGCGGCGTGTCCGGCGTCCTGGATCTCGCGGGGCGTATCAAAGCCGTGGGCGAAGCAGTACTCCTGGTGAATCTGGACACAGCGGCGATGGCGGTGAAGATCGCGGTAGGCGCCGATGTCCATGAGAATGTCAAACTGAAATCTCTGTCCGGCGGAGTAGGCGCGGAGGAGTTCGTCATGGGCTCCGCGATGGCGCATGCCGAGGTCGACGATCTCCTCACGCTGGGCGGCGGAGAGAGCGAGGACGGCCTCGCGAAGCTGACGATATCCATAGTGGCAGTGCTGGTAGAGGAGGGTGACGGCGAGTTCGATTTCGAGCGGATCGTCGTCGAGCAGATCGACCTCAGGAACGGCGGCGATGGGCTGGTTGCGCACTAGCTCGGCGGCGGCCTGGGCGAGGTCGCGGGCGGAGGCAAGCTCGTAGGCGCTGGGCTCGGCGTACTTGACGAGGGTGGGCGAGGAGAGCGTCTCGCGGAGGAGCTCGGCGCGAGCCTGCTCGCCGAGGACGGGGTCTTTGGCCGCGATGGCTTCGACCAGGGCGGTGCGCTTTTCGGTGTTGACGTCCCAGGCAGGGCCGCGGGCGGCCTGCTTCATGAGCTCGCCGAGGCGGCGCACTTCGGCATAAGGACTGGCGAGGAGGCGGGAGACCTGCGTCTCAAGGGTCCGGGCGTTGACGATCTGGCCGAGCGAGGTGTTGGTGGCCATGGGGAGCAGGTAGCGCGAGATATCGAAGGCGCGGGCACGCAGAGTGCGCTCATAGGCCTCCTGCGGCATCTCTGGCGGGCGCGGAGTTTTGGCGACGAGGTACTCGAAATTGAGCTCGCTGAACTTACGGTACTCGGCGAAGAGGAATGCGATGGTCTCTTCGTAGAGTTGAGCGTCTGCGGGGGCGGCGAACTGGGGCGAGTAGTGGCCGCTCTTCTTGAAGTCCTGATAGCGGGTGGAGCGCTCCTGACCGTCCCAGCGGGTCTCATCGACCACAAGAGTGGCGGCGAGGAGGGAGAGCCGCTCGATGGCCATGGCAACGTGCGCGAGATCAGCAATGGAACGATGACCGTACTGGAAGTAGAAGGTGCTGAGAAACTTTTCGGCCTTCTGCTCATTGAGCTCCGTAAGCGACTGTTGGAGCGAGAGTGCAGAGCGGGAGTACTTGGCCATGGCGTAGGCCTGAACCTCTGGAGCAACCCCATGAATGCAATACACCTTGGGTTCGGAGGGGGTTTCCGCGGGCGAGAGTTCGGCGGGCGACGAAGAAGAGGCGGCAGGAACGGTCATGCGCTGATTTTCACCTAAAGAGCGCTCGGAAGACAATGAGAAGCTGCCTCCGAACCAGAACAAAAAGAGAATTACAAAGTGCACCGGGAGGCGAATTCCCATGGAGCGCGGCGCGGAATTGGGCTAGGCTTTAGCAGAGAACAAAGCGTGGAGCAGGACTTCCAAACACAATTCGTGACTTCAGGCAGCTTGCTCTACTCGGTAGAACATCGGCCGTGGCTGCCTCCGAATGGGCACTGGCTGCTCTCTCAGAGCTGGAACGACCTGCTGTTGGCACACTTTGCGATGGAGCCGGCAGTGCTGCGGAAACTGGTTCCGGAAGAGCTGACGCTGGAGCTCTACGACGGAGTGGCGTGGCTGACGATCTCTCCATTTTGCGCGAGCCATGTAAGGCCGAGCGGGATTCCTCCAATGCCGGCACTCTCGTATTTCTCACAGATTAACGTGCGCACGTACGTGACGATGGGCGGAAAGCCGGGAATTTATTACTTCAGCGTGGATGCCGCCAGCCTGAGCGCAGTGTGGTTTGCGCGTATGTTCTTCCGCATGCAGTACTGGCACTCGTCGATCCAAGTGAGCGGGGCGACGATCCAGGCGCGCAAAGGACCGGATCCGACGATTCACTTCAGAGCCAAGCGGCTGCATGGGCCGGAGACACGACGAGGAGCGGCAAAGCTGGACGTGGCGTACGCTCCGGAGGGCGAAGTGGAGAGGGCGCGGAAGGGCAGCCTGGACGCGTTCCTCACGGAGCGGTATTGCGTGTACTCATGGCACGGGCGGAAGTACTACCGGACCGAGGTTCATCATCAGCCATTGGGATTGCAGCGGGTGCGAGCAGAGTTCATGGAGAACAGCATTGCCGAGCCACTGGGGATTGAGCTGGCGGGCGGTCCTGAACTGTGCCACTTCTCACGTTCGCTGAAAATGCTGGTGTGGGCTCCGGAGAGAGTTCGGGCGTAAAAGCCAAGGCGAAAGCCGGGGCAACTGTAAAGGCAAGAGCAACAGACCCACATTTGCTAACTACGGCAAATATGGGGCACCTGCCGCTTCTCACGTTCGCTGAAAATGCTGGTGTGGGCTCCGGAGAGAGTTTGGGCGTAAATCCACAGTACGCGGCAACCTACACACATCTGCGCCACGCACAGGGCAAAACTTCAACTAACACGCACAAGCAAATCTGGATGCCCGTCGCTAAGGGCGGGTTCCGTCTGTGCGTGAGGGGAAAAGAAGGTAAGAAGCGGAGACGGAGAGCAGAATCATCCACGCCAGAGTTGCGCGCTCATTCTCATTTTCAATCCGAAAGGAGTGCACGGGAGAGAAGAGCAGCAGCGCAAAAATAGCGGATGCCAGCACGGATCCGACTACGCTGACCACGGCTCCAAAGCGGCCCGCCAACAAAACCAGCACGGCCGCAAATAGAAACGGGGCTGCCAGCTTCCAAGGAGTTCTGGAAAAGACTAACGCGACTGCGATGGCGCAGAGCGCACTGACAGCGACCCCGATAGTTGATTGCAAGGTGTAGAGCAATTTCATTTTCATGTTCGTGTGCGGGGGAAAGATAGATTTTTACAGACGCCTAACAATCGCATGAATTGAGAGCTGAGTGGGGGAAAATCGAGAGTAGAAAGACACTTGAGTAATGCACTAAAGAGTGTGGGAATAGAGCTGCTGGAATCGAGCCGCAGCCTTCGATTTTGCTCGCTGAATCCGGTTGTTGTGACGGAGAATGGAGGGGTTCAATCGCCGTGATCTTGCGCCGCCGGGCGCCAGGGACAGACTACCAATGCCTCATGGAAGTGATTCGCTTCTGCTGCAGCTATTTACGATCTTCGTGTGGGCGAAGGTCTTTGGTGAGCTGTTCGAGCGAATGCGGCTGCCGGCGGTGTTGGGAGAGATTCTGGCCGGAGTGATTCTAGGGCCCTATGCCACGCGCTTCATCCTGCCGGGCGACACGATTTATTCCATTGCTGAAATTGGAGCGGTGTTCCTGCTGTTCACAGTGGGTCTGGAGACTGCGCCGGGCGACCTGATCCGCGTGGGGCGACTGAGCCTGCGAGTGGCCGTGGCAGGAATTGTGCTGCCGTTCGCCATGGGGTTCGCATTTCTCCGACTCAACAACGAACCGACACACGAAGCGGCCTTTGTGGCGGCGGCAATGGTGGCTACCAGCGTTGGCATCACGGCGCGCGTGTTGCGCGACTTGAATGTGTTGCGGTCGCGCACGGCGCAGATCATTCTTGGCGCGGCCGTGTTTGACGACATTCTGGGAATGCTGGTGCTGGGCGTACTGGTGAGTACGGTGAGCGTGGGCGGAGTACAGTGGCTGCACCTTGGACTGGTCAGCGCGGAGGCCATTGGCTTTGCATGGTTCATGATTTACGTTGCGCCGCGCGTGGTGAATCGCCTGCAACCGGGCATCCAGCAGATGCACACGCAGGAGGCTCCACTGGTGCTGGCCCTGGCGCTATGTCTTGGGCTTTCGGTGGCAGCCACGCGGATTGGCATGGCCGCGATCATCGGCGCGTTCTTCGCGGGACTTGCGTTCGCGGACTACTCGCCACGATGGAACTTGGAGCCGAGAGCGCAGGCAATCAATCAGTTTCTCTCTCCCTTCTTCTTCTTCACCATGGGGTCGCGCCTGGATCTATCGGTGTTCTCGAAGTCGGTGGTGGTGCTGGCACTGTTGCTGTCAGTGATCGCGGTGATTTCGAAAATTGTGGGCTGCGCGCTGCCACTTTATCGCGATGGATGGCGGGCCATGCTGCAGGTGGGCGTGGGGATGACTCCGCGCGGAGAAGTGGCGCTGATTGTGGCGCTCATTGGACTGCAGATGAACATGATCTCGCAGCGGGCGTACGCGCTGGTGATTGTGATGACCGCGGTAACTACGTTGCTACCGCCGCCGTTCCTGCGCATGCTCTTCCTGCCGCATGATACGGGAGACACACCGGCGGGCGGCGAAGAGGTTTCCGAAGTACAGGTCTCCGGGCAGTTGAGCTGAACAGATCATCCGTTACAGTCCCATAGCTCCACATCTGTCCCACATCTGCCAACTGCGGGCAGATGTGGGGCACCCACCACAGAGTGGGCGCTAGTATAATCCGCGTAGTTCCATTGCACATATTGAGGTGAGTTTATGGAGTCCTTACAGGGACACGTGGCGCTGGTGACCGGTGCGTCACAGGGGATTGGGAGAGCTTGCGCGCTGGCGCTGGCGAAGGCTGGAGCAACCGTGGCGCTGGCCGCTCGAAACGAAGAGAAGCTGAAGGAAGTGGCCGCCGAGATTGAAGCCGCAGGCGGCAAAACCGCGGCTTTCGCGCTGGACGTGAGTTCAGAAGAGGCGATCAAAGCCAAGGCGAAGGAGATTGCCGCGCAGCTGGGCAAGATCGACATTCTGGTGAACAACGCCGGCATTACCCGCGATGGTTTGCTGATGCGCATGAAGCGCACGGACTGGGATGAGGTGCTGACCACGAACCTGAGCGCGCCATTCCTGCTGACGCAGGCAGTGATTGGCGGAATGATGAAGAATCGCTGGGGACGGATCATCAACATCACGTCGATCGTTGGTCAGGTGGGCGGAGCAGGACAGGCGAACTATGCCGCGTCGAAAGCGGGGTTGATCGGCTTTACGCTCTCCATGGCGCGGGAAGTGGCTTCGCGAAACATCACGGTGAACGCGGTGGCTCCGGGCTACATTGCGACGGCGATGACCGAGGTGCTGAGCGACGAGCAGAAGCAAGGCATTACGGCGCAGATTCCGCTGGGACGGCAAGGGACGGACGCAGACATTGCCAACGCGGTGCTGTTCCTAGCCAGCAACGAGGCAGGCTACATCACAGGCCACGTGCTGGACGTGAACGGCGGGATGCTGATGCGCTAATGGAGAATGGGGCGCAGGGCGGAGCCGGATGGCGGTATGAGCTTGTGTTGCTGCAGGCGTTTGCGATTGCGCTGATCGCCTCGGCGATTCACGCGTACGACACGGCGACATGGCTGCTTGAGGTTTTGCCCGCGCTGATTGGCGTGGCCGTGCTGGCGGCCACGCGCTACCGCTTCAGATTCACTCCGCTGGTTTACACGCTCATCCTGATTCATTGCGTGATCCTGATGGTGGGCGGCCACTATACGTACGCCCGGGTGCCGCTGGGAGACTGGGTGAGCAACGCGTTTCATCTTGGCCGGAACCATTACGACCGGCTGGGACACTTTGCGCAAGGATTTGTGCCGGCGATGATTGCGCGCGAAGTCTTTGTGCGGCGAGGCATTGTGAAGCGCGGCGGCTGGACGATCTTCCTGACAATTGCGATGTGCATGGGCATCAGCGCGTGCTATGAGTTGTTCGAGTACGCGGTTGCCGTGGCTACGGGCGGCGCGGAAAATTTCCTGGGCGGGCAGGGCGATCCGTGGGACACGCAGAATGACATGCTGCTGTGCCTGGTGGGAAGCTGCACGGCGATGCTCACAATGCGCGGCGTACAGGATCGGTCGATAGCACGACTGGAAGCACGCGAGGCGAACGTTACGCTGCAGGCGTAATGCGGGTCTGCTCCTGTTCCCTCTCGCGCTGCTCACGGTCGATGGCTTTGCACTCCTTTTCCAACTGCTTGATTTCCAACTCCTCTTGAATCACCTTGGCGGTGACACGATCTTTCTTGGCTTCGAGCTTGGTCTGGGCGAAGAGGCCAATGTAGATATTGGCGACGAATGGCAGGGAGAAGAATGCCATCAGCGTCCCGCGCCAGTCCGGAAAGATGAGGTGAAAGCGGGTGATGAGCAGGAACACGATGGTGACGTAGTGGCTGAAACAGTACTCGCAAGTTGGAATGTAGAAGAATTTGCGGGCAAGGAAGCGGGGATGCTGCTGGCTGCAACGGAGGCAGTACTCACGCGGCTCGCGAAAGATCTCCTCGTGCGTTACGGTCCAGGAGACAGACGCGATGGGCAACGCGATGAGTAGCAGGTATGCAATCTGCTGAAGAAGGCTCATGGAGATTAGATGCGCGGCCGGTTATCCGGGCCGAGAGCTATTGGACGAAGTGCAGGTAAGCCATGTAGCAGAGGCAGACGAAGAGGGCTACAAGCAGCAGCGTGGGCAGAACGGGAGACTCAGGCTTGATGGCGGGCGGCTGCGGAAAAGAATCGCGCACCTGCGGCGGCTCGGCCTGGAACGGCGAAGGTGGGCGGCCGGTGCGAGCCTGTTCAGAGGCCTGACGCATGGCTTCGCGAATGGCGTCCACTGGATTGGAGCGGGGCGCGCCAGTGCCGCGAGCTGGCGGAGTGGGAGTGGGCTTCTTGATGGCGCGGAGAACTAGCGTGAACAGCGCGAAGGCGGCAATGATGACGACTCGAACGAGTTCCGAATTAGGAGCACTTGCCAGCATGGCTGCACCACTCGCAGGTAGTGTACGAGGAATTGGCGATTCCATCCAGTGCGGCAACAGAGTTTTCTAAAAAACGGGGAAGTGGTTACAATGAGCACCTTTGGAGGAAACATGAAGCGCGCTATTACAACGGCAATTGCAGTTGTCGCACTGACCGTGTTCGGCCTTGCCCAAGCTACGCCGAAGGGGGTTGCGATAGGCAAAACACACGCGAAGCCGACCGTGGCCGACGCTGAGAAGTTTATGGCCCAGACGGAAGACACGCTGAGCGAGCTGAGCGTGAAGCTGGCTCGCGCGCAGTGGGTGCAGGCAACGTTCATCACGGATGACACGGAGGCGATTTCTGCCGACTACAACTCCCGGCTGATTGCAGAGTTGACCCGGCTGGCAACGGACGTGAAGCGCTACGACGGAGTGAAGCTGCCTCCGGTACTGGCGCGGAAATTCTTGCTGCTGAAACTGCAACTGTTCTCGTTGGAGGATCCGAAGGAACGCGAGGAGTTTGCGCAACTGGCCAGTTCGCTGGAAGGCGAGTACGGCAAGGGGAAGTACTGTCCGAAGAGCGGCAAGTTTGCGGGCAAGTGTTTACCGATCGGCGAAGTGGAGAAGATCCTGGCGAGCTCACGCGATCCGGAAGAGATGAAGGAAGTTTGGACCGGATGGCACGCGGTGGGAGCTCCGATGCGCACGAAGTATGCGCGCTATGTGGAGCTGCAGAACAAGGGCGCACGCGAGCTTGGCTTCAAGGATATGGGCGCGCAGTGGCGCAGCGGCTACGACATGACTCCCGAAGAGTTTTCAGCGGAGACGGAGCGACTGTGGCAGCAGGTGCGTCCTTTGTACGAAGCGCTGCACACGTATGTTCGCACGCAACTGGTAAAGCAATATGGCGCACAGGCAGCGGATGCGAATGGGATGATTCGCGCAGATCTGCTGGGGAATCCGTGGGCGCAGGAGTGGGGAAATGTTTACCCGCTGGTGGCTCCGGCAAACAACAAAGGGGCGGGATACGATCTGACTGAGTTGCTGAAGAAGAAGAACGTGGATGAGCGCGGCATGGTGCGCTATGGCGAAGGATTCTTCAAGTCGCTGGGCTTTGCACCGCTGCCGGAGACGTTCTGGGAGCGCTCGCAATTTCTCAAGCCGAGGGACCGCGATGTGGTTTGCCATGCGAGCGCGTGGGACATCGACAACAAAGACGATCTGCGGCTGAAGATGTGCATCCAGATTCGCGATGAAGACTTTGTTACGGTGCATCATGAGCTGGGACACAACTTTTACCAGCGCGCGTACAAGAACCAGCCATTCATGTTTGTGGGCGGCGCGAATGACGGCTTCCACGAGGCGATTGGCGACACCATCGCACTGTCAATCACTCCGGAATATTTGAAGCAGGTTGGGCTGATTGAAACCGTTCCGGAGAGCGACGACACTGCGCTACTGCTACGGCAGGCGATGGACAAAGTCGCCTTCCTGCCATTTGGATTGCTGATCGACCAGTGGCGCTGGAAGGTGTTTGACGGCGAGATCAAGCCCGCGGAATACAATTCGGGATGGTGGAAGCTGAGAGCCAAGTACCAGGGCGTGGTGCCTCCGGTGGAACGCACGGAAGCAGACTTCGATCCGGGCGCGAAATACCATGTGCCGGCGAATGTGCCGTACACAAGATACTTCCTGGCGCGGATTCTGCAGTTCCAGTTCTATCGCGCGATGTGCCGCGAGGCAGGACAGACCGGGCCGCTGCATCGTTGCACGTTCTATGACAACAAGGCTGCGGGAGCCAAGCTGGATGCGATGCTGCAGATGGGGCAGAGCAAGCCATGGCCAGAGGCGTTGAAAACCCTTACAGGCGAAGACCACATGGACGCCGGAGCGATGCTCGAATACTTTGCTCCGCTGAAGAAGTGGCTCGACGAACAGAACACCAAGGCCGGTGTGAAGCCGGGTTGGACGGTTCCGGCGAACTAACCACAAAGACAGATGCGGGAAAAGCGAGGCTGCCGGAAAGAGGCAGCCTCGTTTTGTTGTGAGGAGCAAAAGCAAGAGCAAAGGCAAGAGCAACAGACCACATTTGCTGACTGCGGCAAATGTGGGGCACCTGCACCTGCCGAAAAGAGGCAGCCTCGTTTTATTTGTCTGGTGCAGACCGGGTGGGATAGAGTTCCATTGTGCTGAGCTACTACATCACGGATCGGATGCAGTTCGCGGGAAGCGAAGTCGAGCGAAAGGCGCGACTGCTGCGAACGATTGCGCGCGCGGTTGCCGCCGGAGTGGACTACGTTCAGTTGCGCGAGAAAGACCTCTCAATCCGTGAGTTGGAAATGCTCGCGGTGGAGGCGCTGCGGATTATGCGCGGTGAAGGCGAAGCGCGATTGCTGATCAACCATCGCACCGACGTAGCACTGGCGGCGGGAGCAGATGGGGTTCACCTGACAGGCGATGATATCTCGGCCAGTGAAGCGCGAGCACTGGCAGCGAAGGTTCGGGCGGGCCACTTCGTGGTTGCAACATCGTGCCACTCGGCAAGAGAGGTACGCATGGCGGAGTCGCACGGAGCGGATTTCGTTGTGCTGGCGCCGATTTTTGAGAAGGCGAACGTGGTGAAGGATGGGATTGGACTGGATGCGTTGCGCGCGGCGGCGCAAAAGGATCGAGCGCCTGATCTGCGCGTAGAGGCGGGAGACACGCGGCGACGCTTTGCTGTATTTGCCTTGGGGGGCGTGAGCCTGGAGCGCGCTGCGGAATGCGCTGCGGCTGGAGCCGCGGGCGTGGCAGGGATTCGATTGTTTCAGGAGTGCGAAGATCTGGACGCGTTGGTGGGGGCAATTCGGAAGCTTTAAGCGAGGGGCCGCGAAGATTGCGAAAAGGTGACCTTGAGATCGCGCAGGAGATTTGAGCGGAGAGAGGGGTCCTTCGCTGCGCTCAGGATGACACTACAATCAAGGTCAAGAGCAAATCGAGAACAAGAGCAAATCGAGAACAAGAGCAAATCGAGAACAAGAGCAACATCCCCACTTCTGCCAACAGCGGGCAGAAATGGGGCACCGGCAACTACCAGATCAACTACTAGATCAAGTACCAGATCAACTACCCCACCCTAACCAACGGAAGGTTAGGATGGGGCACCCGCAAACGTTCCCAGGCTCCGTCTACGCTAGTTCCCGCTAGGGGTGAGCCAGCGCGTGACCATGCCAAGAACGGCGAGCAGGAGCGCTCCCCAGAATGCGGGGGCGAAGCCTTGCACGACGAATCCACGCACGAACGTGGAAGCGAACATCAGCATGAGTGCGTTGATGATGAGCAGGAAGAGTCCGAGACTCAGGATTGTGAGCGGGAACGTCACGATCTTGAGGACGACTCCGAGCGTGGCATTGACGAGACCAATGACGAGAGCGGCGATCATGGCCGAGCGCAGGCCGTCGACGTGAAAACCGGGTACTACGTGAGCAACCACGAGAAGTAGAACCGCGCTGATAAGCCATCGCACTAGCAGTTGGATCATATGGGTTACGATGCCTTTCCGTTCCGTTCGGTTTGCTGTGCGGCGCTCGCACGCGCCGAATCACTGCACTACGCAGGGCCGTGCGAGGCCTTTTCGATATCAAGCGCCAGCAGGTATTCCTTAAAGGCGGGGCCGAGTTCCTCATGCTGCAACGCGTATTCGACGGTTGCTTTGAGGAATCCGAGTTTGTCGCCAGCGTCGTGGCGCTTGCCTTCGAAGACGTAGCCGTAGATCTTTTCGTGCTTCAGCAGCATCTTGAGCGCGTCGGTGAGCTGCAACTCTCCTCCTGCACCGGGCTTGATGGTTTCAAGCATTTCGAAGATTCGCTGGGTGAGTACGTAGCGTCCGATGATGGCGAGGTCCGAAGGCGCATCCTCGAACTTGGGCTTCTCCACCATGTCGCTGATCTCATAGAGGCGTCCGTTGAAGCCGGGGACGAGTTTAGCGTCAAGCACGCCGTAGGCGGAGATGGCCTTGCCTTCGACGATCTGCGTGGCGATAACTGATGCCTGTTTCTCGTCAAACACATCGATCAACTGCTTTAGACAGGGATTGTCAGGGGAGTCGACGAGATCATCGGGAAGAATGACGCCGAAAGGCTCGTCGCCGACCATGCGCTTGGCCATGAGTACGGCGTGGCCGAGGCCGAGCGGTTCCTTTTGGCGCACGGTGGTGACGTGAGCCATGCGCGCCACCTGCTGCGCTGTCTCCAAAAGGCTTTGCTTATTGCGCTGTGCGAGCGAATGCTCGAGTTCAAAGCTGATGTCGAAATGGTCCTCGATGAGGACTTTGCCGCGTCCGGTGACGATGATGATTTCGTCGCAGCCGGAGGCGATGGCCTCCTCCACACCATACTGAATGATGGGCTTGTCGACGACCGGCAACATCTCTTTTGGCATGACCTTGGTGGCGGGAAGAAATCGCGTGCCCATGCCTGCGGCAGGAAATACGGCTTTACGAACTTTCATGCTCATAAGGAATCCCAGATGCGAAAGATCGGAAACAGATCATTGTAAGCGCGCGGCCCGCAACTGCACAGTCTATACGGCGGGTCGTAAGGGGATGCGTTCACAGCGTGGGCGAATTGTTGCCGAGCAGCGCGCGGCGAATCACTTTGACCGGAGCGACGCCCTGCCGCATGAACAGATCATGAAAGTCACTGGGACGCGGCGCGGTAGTCTGCTGCTTCGTCCAGTCAGCACGGAGCTTGAGAATTTGCAGCTTGCCGAGGGTGTACATGAGATACGTCGGGTCGCCGGTGCCGCGCTTGACCTCGCGCTCAGCGTTGGAGTCGGTCTGGTAGCCCTCTTTCTCAAAAAAATCGATGGCCTGAGGAATGGTCATGGAGCCTGTATGCATGCGGATGGCGACGATGTAACGGGAGTTGCGCAAGAGCGCGTCCTGCAACTGGCCGAGGCGCAGTTTGAGGTAAGCGGTGTCATGCTCCTCAGGAAGCGACGCGGTGCGGCCGTAGCCTTCATCAATCATCATCTGCTCGGTGTAGTGCGCCCAGCCCTCGACGTTGGTTCCGGCGAAGTGGCCGCCCACATTGCTGAGATCGAGGCTGAGAAATTGGCGGATGCGCGAAGGGACATGCTCGTTCCACAGGTACTGCTCATAGTGGCCGGGGATGACCTCGTGAATCGCGGTGCTGGTGACGACTCCCCAGTTGTACGCAGCCATGTACTCTTCGACCTGCGGTGCGGTCCAATCTTTTTCCGGAAGCGTCACATTAAAGAAAGCTTCGGTGGCCTTAGTCTCGAAGGGACCAGGTGCGTCCATGGACGCGAACGTGGTGGCACGCATGAAGGGCGGCGTCTCCTGCAAGATGGGCAGGTTGCGCGAGGGAGTGGTGATGATGGCGTGCGAGTCAGTGAAGTCGCGAATGCCTACGAGTTTGTCTCGGAAGGCCGCGAGCAGGGCGTCAGCGGCGGGATGTTCTTTCTCAATCTGAATGAGGAGTTGCGCCGGCGGCTGCGAGGGATCAATGAGTTTAGCGACGCGCTGAAACTCAAGCTGATTGCGGTGAAGATTCTCAAGGCCCACTTGCGAGAGGCGGTCGAGCGGGACATCGACCATCTCTTCATAGGCGAGCTTGCGTTGAAGATTGGCCGCACCGAGGCGGAAGTCGCCGTGAGAGCGAGGGAGAAGATCGCGCTTGATCCACGACTCGTATTCAGTGAGGGCGGCAACGGTGGCTGCGTTGGATTGGGCAAACTCGGCTTGCAGTTTGGCGTCTTTCACATCCGCGAAGGTTGCGGGAACATCTTTGCGAAAGAAGTCGACGATGCCGGGGAGCTGTTCGAGCGCAATCTCAGTGAAGATGCGGGGAGGGTTTTGGAGATTGGCGCGCGCCTCTTTGAGCAGCCTGGGCATTTGGCGTTCGCGGGCAATGAGCGATGCGAGGCGCGCTTCGGGCGAAGCGAAATTGCGGCCCATCAGCAGGAAGGTGGAGTCGCTGAGAACGGAGGAATAATAATCCGGGTTCTGCCGCCAGACGCGCTGGGTTTGCAATTCGAAGATGCGCGAACGCACGAAGCAGAGGAGCATTTCGCGATCATCGAGCGCCCAGCCGGACCAGCCCCTGGTGTTGAGCGCTTCGAGACGCGTGACGTAGTGGGCATAGATTGCGAGCTGCTTTGTTACACGCGCGGCGTTGTAGCTTTCGAGTTGTGAATCGTATTCGTGGAATCCGGCGCGGGTGCCTGCACTGGGTTGAAACTCGAAAAAGCTCTTCATGAAATCATCGTTGAGCTTTTGCAGATTGGCGGGATAGGGCGCTTCCGCCGGTTGCGCGAAGGCCATGGCGGCAACGAACATCGTGAGGAAAAAGAGAATTGTGCGCGTCATCATCGGCCTCGGTTACAGGGTGGGCGAATCATCGCCCAGCAGCGCACGGCGAACAATCTTCACGGGCGGCGCGCCCTGGCGCAGGAAGCGATCATGGAACTCCTGCAAGGAGAAGTCAGCGCCCATCTTCTTCTTGTAGTCCTCGCGCAGCTTTGTGATTTCAAGCTTGCCGACGGTGTAGACGAGGTAGGTGGGGTCGGAGGTGCCGCGCTTGGTTTCGCGCACGGCGACTTCGTGAGTCTGGCGGCCTTCAGTTTCGAAGAACTTTACCGCTTCGTCAAACGTCATTTTGCCTGTATGCATCTGGACGCCGACAACGAAGCGCGCATCGCGCAGTAGCGCGTCCTGCAACTGGCCGAGGCGCAGCTTGAGGAATGCGATGTCCTTTTCTTCCGCGAGGCCGGGTGTGCGCCCGTAACCCTGGTCGAGCATCATCTGCTCGCTGTAGTGCGCCCAGCCCTCAGCATTGGTGCCGCAGGCCAGCATTTTGCGGGTGCGCGTGAGCGGTGCGACCTGCAAGGTGAGGAACTGCACGTAGTGTCCGGGATAGGCTTCGTGAATCGACGTGCTGGAGATGGTGCCGCGATTGAAGCCTTCGAGCCAGCTCCTGGTCTGCTCGGCGGGCCAGTCTTTTTCTGGCAGAGTGACGTTGAAGAACGCTTCCTTCGCGACTTTTTCCCAGGGGCCGGGCGTGTCCATGGAGGCCGAGGTGAGGGCGCGCATGAAGGGCGGCGTCTCCTCAACGATGGGCAACACGGGCGATGGAATGGTCACGATGTGCTTTTCGACGATGAACCGGCGCTCGCCTGCGAGCGTCTCTCGAAAGGCCTTGAGAAGACCGTCGCCGGAGGGATGATCCTGCTCGGCATCCTGCAGAATCTGCTCGGGAGATTTGGACGGATCGATGAGCTTGGCGACGCGAATGAACTCGTGCTGGTTGCGGTCAAGATCGGCTCTGCCGATGGCGAGGAGGCGGTCGAGTGGGATATCCACCATTTCTTCGTACTGCAGCTTGCGGGCGTAATTAGCGGCGCCGATGCGGAAGTCGCCGTTGGAATGTGGCAGCACATCGCGCTTGAGAAACTCGCCGTAACTCTTCAGCTCGGCCAACACCAATGAATTGGTGGTGTGAAAGTCGGCGAGCAGTTTCTCGTCTTTCACGTCTTTGAATGCGGCGGGAACATCACTGGAGAAGAAGCTGGAGATACCGGGAAGCTGCTGGATGGCGACTTCGGTATAGATCTTCGGCGGATTCTTGAGATTGGCGCGGGCGGCGATGAAGACCGCAGGCATCTGGCGCTCGCGGGCGATCAGCGCGCGGAGACGATCTTCCTGCGAGGCGTAATTGCGGCTCATGATGACGAAGGCGGAGCCGGTGATGCCGCTGGAATAAACGTCGGGATTGCGCTGCCAGGTGCGAATGTCTTCGAGGTCAAGCAGCTGCGCGCGCAGCCAGTTTTCAATGAGCGATGCGTCGGTCTGCTGCTCAGCGGTGAGGCTGTGGCGGTCAAAGGCGGCGAGTTGCGCGAGCGAGGTGTGACACCACTTGGTCTGCTGGCGGATGGCCCGCTGCGAATAATCTTCAAGCTTCGCGTCGTACTGGTGGAGGCCGAGCTGGGTGCCGTGCGTCGGGTTGTCAGCAAGATGCTGATCGAAAATGGTGTCGACGAACGTGTCGAAATCAGCTGCGTTCTTTGCAAAGGTGCAGATAGAAAGACTAAAGAAGAGCAGCGCTATGGTGGAAATTCGGATCATTCCTAACCTCATGTGGACTAAGAAACTTTCTACCGAAAAACTTTAGAGGGAGTCACGCACGAGCGGGCTCCGCCTCAAAGCCTTCGAGAATTTTGCGCAGGCCGTTCAAGACTTCATCGGGGCGCGAGGCCTTGAGCGAGAACTTGAGAATCCCCTGCGGGGTGAATACCACTCCCTTGTGGCGGGCGACGAGCTGCATGATTTTCTGCGGATCGGCCTCGGCGGTCTGGGTGAATTTAACGCTCACCTGGTCACGCTTACGTTCGATGCTGGCAACGCCGAGGCGCTGACACTCCAAGCGCAGATGCGCATATTGCAAGAGATGCTGAACTGCCGCCGGGGGTTCGCCATAGCGGTCGCGGAGTTCGGCGGCAACGTCACTGAGCTGCTTTTCATCCTCAACGGCGGCGATGCGCTTGTATATTCGCAGGCGCTGATTCTCTTCGCGAATGTACTCATTGGGAATGCGGATGTTGAGGCCGAGGTTGAGCGCGGTGTCGAGCGGCTCCTGCACGTGCTCGCCCTTGAGTTCGCGAATCATGTGCTCAAGCATGGTGGTGTACATCTCAAAGCCGACGGCCTCGATGTGTCCGCTCTGCTGGCCTCCGAGAAGATTGCCGGCTCCGCGCAGTTCGAGATCAAGCGCGGCGATTTTGAAGCCGGCACCGAGGTCGCTGAATTCCTTGAGCGCGGCGAGACGACGACGCGCAAGATCGTTGAGTTCGCGATCTGGCGGCACCAGCAGATATGCATAGCTGCGGCGATTGGAACGGCCCACGCGTCCACGTAACTGGTACAGCTCGCTGAGGCCGTGGCGGTCTGCACGATTGATGATGATGGTGTTGCAGAGCGGAATGTCCAAGCCGTTCTCAATGATGGTGGTGGCCACGAGAATGTCTGCCTCATGACGCATGAAGCCCAGCATGATCTTCTCAAGCTCGCCTTCGCCCATTTGTCCGTGGCCCACGAGGACGCGGGCTTTGGGTACGAGTTCGCGCAGCTTGGCCGCAATCTCATAGATGGATTCGACGCGGTTGTGGACGAAGTAGACCTGGCCACCGCGCTCAAGCTCCTGCTCGATGGAGGAGCGGATCAGCTTTTCATCCCAGACGGCAACCACGGTTTGAATCGCAAGGCGGTCACGAGGCGGAGTTTCAATCACGCTCATGTCGCGCAGGCCAAGCATGGACATGTGCAGAGTGCGCGGAATGGGCGTGGCCGACATGGTGAGCACGTCCACCTCTTTGCGCAACTGCTTGAGGCGCTCCTTGTGACGTACGCCGAAACGCTGCTCTTCGTCGATGATGACCAGACCGAGATCAGGAAACTTCAAGTCCTTGGAGAGCACGCGATGGGTGCCGATGAGGATGTCGACTTTGCCGTTCTCGGTGCGCTCCACAATTTCTTTCTGCTGCTTGGGAGTGCGGAAGCGCGAGATCATGTCGATGTTGACGGGGAAGGCGGCGAAGCGGCGCTTGAAGGTTTCGTAATGCTGGAAGGCGAGCACCGTGGTGGGCGCGAGCACGGCGACCTGGCGACTGTCATTGACAGCCTTGTAGGCGGCGCGCATGGCGACCTCCGTCTTGCCGTAGCCCACGTCGCCGCAGAGCAGGCGATCCATGGGCGTGGAGGCTTCCATGTCTCGCTTGATGTCTTCTACCGCAGCGGTCTGATCGTCGGTGGCGTTGTACTCGAACGCGTCTTCGAACTCGTGCATGAACTGGCTGTCTGCCGAGTACTGGAAGCCTTGCGCGGTCTTGCGTTGCGCGTAGAGCTTGAGCAGCTCATCGGCCATATCCTGCATGGCCTTCTTGACGCGCGCCTTGGTTTTGACCCACTGCTGCGTGCCGAGGCGATTGAGCACCACCTGGCCGCCCTCGGCCGAACGATATTTCTGGACGAGATCGAGGCGCGTGAGAGGAACATAGAGGCGCGCACCCTCGGCGTACTCCAGCACCATGAACTCGGCCTTGGAGCCGTCTGCCTGGAGGATTTCGCGAAGTCCGTGATACTGGCCAATGCCGTGCTCGACATGCACCACGTAATCGCCGACGGCGAGGTCGCGGAAGTCAGAGAGAAAGGCTGAAGTCTTGGAGCGCTGGCGCGGCTGACGGGGCGCACCGGCCTCGGAGTCATCAAAGAGATCGTTGGCGCCGAAAAGCACGAGGTGCGACTCAGGCAGCACGACTCCGTAGGGCACATACCCCTGCACCAGTGTGGTGGCGGCGCTTTCATCGTTGAAGTAAGTGGCCTCTTCACTGACGGCAGCGGCCTTGGCGCGCGTGCCGAGGCGATATGGGAGCTGATACTCATTGAAGATATCGGCGAGTCGTTCCAGCTCGCCCATGGAACCGGCTGCAAGCATGACGCGCTCTCCGGAACCGGAGAGCTTCTTCACCTCTTCAATCAGCTTGGGCAGTGCGCCGTGAAAGCGTGGAGTAGGGCGCGTGGTGAACTCGATCAGTTCGGCGGATTCGCTGGAAGCCATGCCGAGTTGCTCGACATCGAGCCCGGCGATGACGGAAACACGCGCACGCCAGGCATCGGGCGTGATGTAGAGCTCTTCGGGATGCACGAGATTGCCGACGCCGCTGCGCTCATGCGCGTCCTGCACGCGCTGCCACCAGGCATCGTGATCAGAGGCAAGACGCTCGGGTTCGTCGAGCACAAGGGCCGAGTCAGGCATGAGATCAAAAATTGTGTTCTCGGCACCAGCTACGGGAGCGAAGAATTCCCAGCCAGGAAAGACCGTGATGCCACCGGCGCGGGCGGCATCCTGCAATGCTTCATCGCTGCCACTGACGCGCTTGCCGCTGAGGCGGGCGCTGATGGTGGCAAGAAGCTCTTCACTGACAGGAGTTTCAGTGAGCGGCAAGAGCACGGCTTCATCCATGCCGGCGGCGGAGCGCTGCGAGACGGGATCAAAGCGACGGAGCGATTCGACCTCGTCGCCAAAGAGCTCGACGCGCACAGGACGCTCCATCTCCGGCGAATAGACATCGAGGATTCCGCCGCGCTGGGCGTACTCGCCCTGCTGCTCGACCACGTCAGTTTGCCGGTAGCCCACGAGGTTGAGGTGCTCGGTGAGCTGCTCGAGATCTATCGAATCTCCCTTGCGGATGATGCGCGCGAGGTTGCGGTAATAGGCGGCGTCGCGAAGGCGAATGGTGGTGGCGGCAAAGGGAGCCACGACGAGCGAGGCGGTGCCGGAGGCAATGCGCCAGAGAGCGCGCGCACGCATCTCCTGAATTTCAGGGTGCGGGGAGAGGTTCTCAAAGGGCAGCACATCGCGCGCAGGGAGATAGGCAACGGAGTCAGGAGTCGCTGCGCCCGTCATCTCGCAGAGGCTCTGCAGGAGCGGCAACAATTCCTCGGCCGCATGATTATCACTGACAACGAGCAACAGGGGTCGCTGGGCAGCGTGATAAAGCAGCGCGTAGTGCAATGCGCGCGCAGTGGGGGTCAGGCCGGAGACACGAATGCGCCCCGTGCCTCCCTTTAGATGGGCTGCTGCACGCTGGAAACTGGAGGTCACTGCGGCGTCCGCGAGCAACTCGCGGACGAACGGTAGGATCATCTCGAAACCATTCTAACAGCGCTGAGGACTGCCTGTTTAGCGCGAGCGGTGGGGGCGAAAGCGTGCAGATTGCAATTTGGCGTGAGACTTACTGTGCGGAGCCGCCCGCGGATTCAGTGCGGCGCGTGCCGGCTACCACGGGAATGATCTGTCCGCGAAGTTGCTCAAGGACCTGCCAGTCTTTGCGGAAGAATTCCAGCGTCTCACGATTCTTTGGCTTGCGGCGCAATTCGTCGCCCACGTACGAGAGGGCGAGGAGATAGCCGACGCGGGCGTCTGAAGACCCCTCCGCCACGGTCCGGAGACTGAGTCCAACCTTGGGAGAACGCCCGTCACGAGAGCTGAGCCACAGACCTCCGCGGGCATCCATGGTGATCCAGCGTTGGGCGAGAATCTTCGGGGTGGCGGAGCGCAGGCTTTCCAGATCACGGGCATAGCCTTGCGTGATAGCCTCCGCCTCGTACTGGCGAACAGTGTGCGTATAACCTGCCCATTCTTCTGCGGTGCCCAGAGCATTGGAGCGGGCCGCGATGATCTTCTGCCGGCACTCCTGCTCGGCTGTGCTGTCATGACGGGCTCGGGCCAGACGCATTTCGGTTTGCAGGGCGATGACTTCTTCCACGGGCCGACGCCGCAATTCGAGCTCGGGATTGAAGCGACCCGAGACCAGGTAACTGCTGGCAAAGATCAGAAGTTCCTGCGGACGAAGAATGGCCAGCGGCACACGCCAGCGATTGCCTCGATAGAGTTCTTCGGTGCCTTTGCGATTGTCGCGGCTGGGCTTGAACTCTCCCGGAATCTGCGAGTAGCGAACCACACGGAACTCGAGTTCGGGATGCTTCATGGCGTAGTGAGTGAACGACTTGGCGATGGCCTTCGGACTGGTCATCCAGAAGTCGTTGACGCGGTCAGCCCGGGTGGAGCCGGGAAAATAGGTGTTCACCACCTGGGCGACAAAGTCCGCGCAATTGTTGGTGAATCCGTTGTAGTGGCCTACGTTGCCAGCGCGATTGTACTTTTCAATCATCGCGCGATCCTGCTCCGGAGTGGTCTTTACGCGGAACATGTAGATATCGCGCTCAAAGGTGGCGGCAACGGCCTCTCGCCAGAGCGCATCGGGATCGGTGACACACTTTCCCTTGCACATGCTTCCGAGATACTTTTGGCGGTACCGCTCCTGTAGCATCCAGCGCACGGTGGCGCTGGCATAAAGCGAACGCTCGGATTCGTCCTCGACGCCGTAGAGATAGAGATTGAGGGGAATGGCGTTCCACTGATAGAGACGGTCTTCGCCGAAATCACGATAGTTGGTGAGCACCACGCCGTTCTCACCCGGCAGACAGGGCCGCAGCTCCACAGGGGAAGCGGCGCAGACGTTCGAAAGATAGACGGCAGAGTGTCCGGCGCCGGTCCATTTGGATGCGCCAATGCGCAATGCCTCGTTGAGCATGAGGCCCACGTCGGCGCAGGCAGCGCTACTGAGTGCCAGCAGCACACAGGCGAGCCATGCCAGGATCAGCGATTTGGAACGCTTCTTCATCGTCCTGAACTTCCGGGCACCTTTCCTGGTGAGAGGCTTCTAATAAGTATGCCGCATGTTTAAGCAGCCGTGAATCAGAGCGGGGCCCTATTCAGTCAAGAAAATCTTCAACCTGTCCCTGTGTTCTGCGGAAAATGGCGGGTTGCCGCCGGGGCCGTCGCTATGTGATGCTGCTCACACACTCGCGCGTGGTGTTTTGCTATGTTGAAGAGTCGCGAAATTCAATTCTGCGGAGCTGTCTCTATTCTAAATCTTCTCCGCCCTGGTTGGTTCCCTTGTCTAGAAAACTAGATCTGTCGCATACCCTGCAGCAACGTGCCGAAACGTTTTTCCCGGGAGGAGTAAACTCCCCGGTCCGCGCCTTTCGCGCCGTGGGCGGTGAGCCGCCCATGATTGTAAGCGGAAAAGGCGCCCACATGACGGACGTGGACGGCAATCGCTACCTTGACTACGTACTCTCCTGGGGCCCTTTGATGCTGGGCCACTGCGCTCCGCAAGTGGTTGAGGCCGTTATAGAAGCGGCCCACAAGGGCACCAGCTTTGGAGCCTCTACCCCGGCCGAGGCCGACTTGGCCGAGCAGGTGATCGAGGCGTTTCCCTCGATCGAAAAACTGCGCTTTGTCTCCAGCGGCACGGAAGCCACGATGTCTGCAATTCGGCTGGCCAGAGCGGCCACCAATCGCAAGTACATTGTGAAGTTCGAGGGCTGCTACCACGGACACAGCGACGCCCTGCTGGTAAAAGCCGGGTCGGGTGTGGCCACCTTCGGAATTCCGGGTTCGGCGGGAGTTCCTGAGGAGTTTGTGAAGTTCACTTTGGCCCTGCCTTACAACAACGTGGCCGCCCTGGAAGAGGCATTCGCAAAGTTCAAGGACCAGATTGCCTGCGTCATCATTGAGCCCGTAGTGGGCAACATGGGATGCGTTCCGCCCAAGCCCGGCTACCTTGAAGCGGTTCGCTCACTGACCCAGGCGGCCGGCACGCTGCTGATCTTTGACGAAGTGATGACTGGATTCCGCGTGAGTTATGGCGGAGCGCAGCAGCTTTACAAGATCAAGCCGGACCTGACCACGCTGGGCAAGGTGATTGGCGGCGGATTGCCGGTAGGAGCCTACGGCGGCCCGGCCGAGCTGATGAACCAGATCTCTCCGCTGGGCCCGGTGTACCAGGCAGGTACGCTGAGCGGGAATCCGCTGGCGATGGCCGCCGGCTCGGCCATGCTGAAGACCTTGGGCGCGGGACGCGACACCATTTATCCCGCGCTGAACGCGCTGGCAGAAAAGCTGGTGGCGGGAGTAATGGACGCTGCACACGGGGCGGGCATTGCGATGACCGCCAATCAGGTAGGCAGCATGTTCACATGGTTCTTTACCGACCACGAGGTCTTCGACTGGGATACCGCCGCGCCCTGCAACACGGAACTCTTCGGGCGTTACCACCGCGGAATGCTCGACGCAGGCGTGTGGCTGCCTCCTTCACAGTTCGAAGCCGCCTTCCTCAGCACGGCACACACGGCTGCGGACATGGACTCGACCATTGCTGCGGCAAAGAAAGTTTTTGGGGCGATCAAGGGTTAGATCCGTGTCATTCATAATGCGGACCGCTTTCGGGCGGTCCGTACTACTTGCTTGTTGCTTGCAACCGCCGCAGGCGCAAAGGTGGTAACGCTGCGCTGCCCGCCCTAGACGCAAAGGGCGCGCATGTTTTCTCTAACAGAGTTACCATCGAATAGAAGCTATTCTGGAGACCGCCAAAGTGAGTTACGTTCAGCAGAATCTCAATCCCGGCGAGCGCGTGTTATATACGACGCGCCTGCACTGGATCGTTCTTTTCCGTCCCATCCTGGTTGAAGCGCTGTTTAGCTGCTCGGGAATTGCCCTGCTAGTGTGGGCCATTGGGGGCAAGCACACCGATCGAGGCGAAGCCCAGATGATTGGCATGGTCGGCGTCGCGCTGTTGGTGATTGGCAGCATAGTATTGGCGCTCGCAGCTGTACGCCGTAACGCAACCGAAATGGCCGTGACCAATAAGCGCGTCATCATCAAGGTGGGATATATGACGAAGCGCACCATTGAGCTGTTTCTCTCCAAGATAGAGAGCGTGGAAGTGGAACAGAGCGTGGCAGGACGCATCTTCGGCTTTGGCAGCATTACGGTACGCGGGACCGGAGGCACCAACGAGCCTTTCACCCACGTAGCCGATCCACTCGAGTTCCGGCGCCAGGTGCAACATCAGATCGAGGAACACACGAACCCATCGCAACAGGCGTAGGTCTACTTTCATCCCATCGGAGGACCGTTTGCGCTACTGCGTATTTTCAGGATCCAGTCCGGGAATTCGCGAGGGCTACGCCAGGGCGGCGGACGAGCTCGGCCGGCGGCTGGTAGCTGAAGGCATCGGCCTGGTGTACGGCGGCGCCTCCGTGGGATTGATGGGAACAGTCGCGAACGCCGCACTTGCAGCGGGCGGCGAAGTGATCGGCGTAATTCCCCGCGCGCTGGTCGACCGGGAAGTAGCACACAAGGGTCTCAGCGATCTTCGCGTTACCAGCTCCATGCACGAGCGCAAGGCTCTGATGGCGGCGCTGTCCGATGGATTCATTGCGTTGCCCGGAGGCATTGGCACGCTGGAAGAAACTTTCGAAGTGTGGACATGGGCGCAGCTCGGACATCATCATAAGCCATGCGCGCTGCTGAATTGCGATGGCTTCTACGATGGGTTAAATAACTTTCTGGATAACGTGGTCGAGGAAGGGTTCCTGAGAGTCGAACACCGCAAAACGCTGATCTGTGAAAGAGATTCGCAAATCCTTTTGCAGGCGATGAAGCAATATGTGCCACCCACGCCCATGGGTAAGTGGATCGGCCGCGAGTAACAGCTCCTATAACAATCTAAGCAAGTTGGTTAAGGCAGAGAAGAGGACGTGGGATCACATCTCATGGCTCAAAGTAACATCTGATGGGTAGCAACATTCGCGTAAAACGGAAAAGGCCCCACGCTTTGAGGCGTGAGGCCTTTATTTAATCCGGCAACGTCCTACTCTCCCACACACTTTCGCGTGCAGTACAATCGGCCCAGCAAGGCTTAACTTCCGTGTTCGGGATGGGAACGGGTGTTTCCCTTGCGGTATGATCACCGGAAAATTTAGAAAGATCGGGAAACCCGATGTTTCACAACTAAATAGCATTGAGTAATTCAAGGTAGGAGCAGGTTCTCTCCATGCGCAGAGTAAATTTTATGGTCAAGCCGAACGAGCGATTAGTACTGGTAAGCTCACGCATCACTGCGTTTACACATCCAGCCTATCAAACAGGTGGTCTTCCTGTGCTCTTCTTTATCCTTTTGGATTGG
>Ga0181528_10000354_pt1 | contig 35560 bp, 34 predicted proteins | sample PEATcosm2014_Bin_47_FD_119742 | JGI IMG/M metagenome (GOLD analysis project Ga0181528, IMG submission 119742) | Peatland microbial communities from MTU Mesocosm Facility, Houghton, MI, USA - PEATcosm2014_Bin10_10_metaG | ecosystem: Environmental > Terrestrial > Soil > Wetlands > Peat | place...
ACGAACGAGCGCTACCAGTATCTGCTGGCCAGCGGAAGCCACGGCCTGAGCGTGGCCTTCGACCTGCCAACCCTGATGGGCTACGACAGCGACCACCCGTTCAGCGAGGGCGAGGTTGGCAAGTGCGGCGTGGCGATTGATTCGCTGGAGGACATGGAGATCCTCTTCAAGGGCATTGACCTGGAGAAGATCACGGTCAGCATGACCATCAACAGTCCGGCAAGCGTTTTGTGGGCGATGTATTTGGCGGTGGCGGAGAAGCAGGGCGCGGACTGGACGAAGATCAGCGGCACGCTGCAGAACGACATATTGAAGGAATACATCGCGCAGAAGGAGTACATCTATCCTCCGGCGGAATCCATGCGCCTGGTGGTGGACACCTTCGAGTTCGGCTCGCGCTACACGCCGCGCTTCAACACCATCAGCATCAGCGGCTATCACATTCGCGAGGCGGGCTCGACGGCCATGCAGGAGCTGGCCTTTACCCTGTACGACGGCGTGGAGTACGTGGAGTGGGCGCGGAAGCGTGGGCTGGATGTGGACGAGTTCGCACCGCGGCTGAGCTTCTTCTTCAACGCGCACAATGACTTCTTCGAAGAGATTGCCAAGTACCGCGCGGCAAGGAAGATCTGGTATCACGTGATGAAGGACCGCTTTGGCGCCAAGAACGAGCGCAGCTGGCTGTTGCGGTTCCACACGCAGACCGCCGGAGTCTCGCTGACGGCGCAGCAGCCCATCATCAACATTGCTCGCGTGGCCTTGCAGGCGCTGGCCGGAGTGCTGGGCGGCACGCAGAGCCTGCACACCGACAGCTACGACGAGGCGTTGGCGCTGCCCACGGCAGAGGCCGCGCGTACGGCGCTGCGCACGCAGCAGATCATCGCCTACGAGAGCGGCGCGGCCAACACGATGGACCCCTTGGGCGGCAGCTACTTTGTGGAGGCCCAGACCCTGGAGATGGAGCAGGCAGCGCTGAAGTATTTTGCGCAACTGGATGCCATGGGCGGAATGGTGAAGGCCATCGAGCATGGATTCCCGCAGAAGGAGATTGCCGAGGCCAGTTATCAGTATCAGAAGGCGGCCGAGGCGCGGGAGAAGATCACGGTGGCGGCCAACGAATTTGTCATTGAGGAAGAGCGGCCGCAGACGCTCTACATTGGGGACGTTGTGGGCAAGCGCCAGTGCGAGAAGCTGAAGAGCCTGCGCCAGCGCCGTGACAACCACGCAGTACGCCAGGCTCTGGATGCCCTGAAGCGCGCGGCGGCCGCAACGCCGACGGCGGGCACGGGCGGGCAAGTCAGCGAGGCCAACACCATGCCCTTCATCCTGGACGCGGTACGCGCCTACGCCACGGTGGGCGAGATTTGCCAGGCGCTGCGCGAGGTGTACGGGACGTACGAGGAGAGCGCGTTTGCATAAAGCGTTCTGCGTATAGTTGGAGTGAGTTTTCTCCGGGAAGGAGTTGCGATGGCGGAGACGGTGGAGAACAAGGCGGGCGTGGAGCCCTGGATGCGTGGCACGCATCAGGAGGTTCCGGCGGCGGCGCGGGCGGTGATACACGCTCTGGAGCTGGCGCGCGAGGATGTGATGCGCTGGTGCAATCACTTGACCGACGAGGAGTGGAACCTGCATCCGCAGGGGCTGGCTCCGGCGGCCTTCCACCTGCGCCACATGGCTCGCAGCATGGACCGCCTGCTGAGCTACGCCGAGGGCGAGCAGTTGAGCAAGGATCAGCTGGAGGCCATGAAGGGCGAAGCCGATCCACGGGCAAAGGGCGAGGAGTTGCTGGCCGAATTCGAAGCCGCACTGGTGCGCAGCGAACAGCGCATCCGGGCGCTGGCGAAAGGCGATATGGAAGCCGCGCGGGCCTTGGGACGAAAGGCGTTGCCGACCAGCGTGGGCGGATTGCTGGTCCACGTGGCCGACCACACCAGCCGTCACCTGGGCCAGTTGGTGACCACCGCCAAGCTGGCCGTGGCCAGTCGAGGCGTGTTTTAGCCTGCGCGGTGCGGGCGGGACGGCGTATTTTGTAGTGCGTAGTGTGCAGTGCGTGAAATGAAGTGCGGATGATGACCCGTTGCGGCGGGCGGTGACCCGCAGATTACTGCAAGTATTTTGGCGAGGAATGGCACTCTTATGGCAAACGAAATCAAGATTCGCGTACTGGTGGCCAAGCCCGGCCTGGATGGACATGACCGGGGAGCCAAGGTGATTGCCCGCGCCCTGCGTGACGCCGGCATGGAAGTGATCTACACCGGGCTGCGGCAGACGGCGGAGATGATTGTGAACGCTGCGTTGCAGGAAGACGTGGACGTGATCGGCCTCTCCATTTTGAGCGGCGCGCATAACGCCATTGTGCCGCGCGTGACCGAGCTGATGAAGCAGCAGAAGATGGACGACGTGCTGGTGCTGGTGGGCGGCATCATTCCGGACCAGGACATTCCGGCGTTGAAAGCTGCCGGGGTAAGCGGCATCTTCCAGCCGGGAACGTCCATGGATACCATCGTGCAGTTCATCCGGGAGAACGTGAAGCCGCGCGGGGTCATCGCGTAGCGCGCAGAGGTTTTCGCAAAGGCCGTCATTCGCCGGGAGAGACACTGGCGGTGGCGGCCTTTTAGTTTGTGCCAGACGGCTCGATTCAACCGCCACATTTTGATGAGATATTGCGCGAATGGGTTGTTACTTCCTCTCTCTTTCTTTCATAATGAGGACTCATAATCGTTCCCGGGCCTTCCATTTTCATCCTGCAATTGGAGATTTCCTATGCTGATGTTCTTTACGCAGTTCTTCCTGGTATTGGCGGCCATTCTTCTTGGCATCCGGCGCGGCGGACTGGCGCTGGGCATGATTGGCGGACTGGGCGTGGCCGTGCTGGTCTTCGTCTTCCGCGTGCAGCCATCGGAGCCGCCCATCCAGGTGATGTTGATTATCCTGGCCGTGGTGACCTCGTCAGCTGCATTGCAGGTGGCGGGCGGGTTGGATTACCTGGTGCAGCTTACCGAGCGGTTGCTGCGCGCGCATCCCAACCGGGTGACCCTGCTGGCGCCGCTCTGCTCATTCTTTCTTACGGTTTGCGTGGGCACCGGCCATGCTGTGTACGCGCTCTTTCCGGTAATCGCCGACGTGGCGTGGCGTACCCGCATCCGTCCCGAGCGGCCGATGGCCGTCAGCAGCGTGGCGGCGCAGATGGGCATTACGGCCAGTCCAGTGGCGGCGGCCGTGACAACGTTCCTCGCTTACTCCATCAAGATGGGAACGCCGGTGACGATCTTCGACATTGTGAAGATCACGCTGCCGGCCGGGCTGGTGGGCGTGTTGGCGGCTTCGCTGTGGAGCTTGAACCGCGGCAAGGACCTGGACAAGGATCCCGAGTTTTTAGAACGCATGAAGGACCCCGAGTTCAGCGCGCAACTGGATGTGAAAGTAACGACCCTGGACAAGGAGTTGCCCGTCAAGGCCAAGCTGAGCGTGGCCATCTTCTTCAGCGGCGTGCTGTTCATCGTGCTGTTGGCCCTGCGCGACACCTTTGTGTATTCCGGCTATCACCTGCCGAACATTCTGCCGCTGGTAAACGGCAAGGCCATCCCCATGAGCACCGTGGTGCAGATGGTCATGCTGGCCTGCGGAGCGTTCATCCTGTTCGCCACCAACATCAACGCCAAGGAGATTGCCAAGGCCAGCGTCTTTGCCGCCGGAATGACGGCCGTGGTCAGCATCTTCGGCATCGCGTGGATGAGCGATACGTTCATCACCAGCAATCAGCCGTTTTTGATCGCCAAAATGCGCATCATGGTGCAGGCCGCTCCGTGGACCTTCGCCATCGCCATGTTCTGCGTCTCGGCCTTCGTCAAAAGCCAGGCGGCGACGCTGACGGTGATGATGCCCTTTGGCATCGCTCTGGGACTGCCCGCCAAGCTGATGCTGGGCTTGATGCCGGCCAGCTACGCGTATTTCTTCTTCTGCTTCTACCCCAGCGACCTGGCGGCTATCAACATGGATCGCACGGGCACGACGCATATTGGCAAGTACCTCCTGAACCACAGCTTCATGATTCCCGGCTTTATCGGCGTGGGCGTGTCGACCACCGTCGCATACATATTGGCGAAGCTGGCGTTCCACTTCTAAGGGAGTAAATTCGAGGCCGTCATTCGTAGGGGAGTAACCCTCGACGGATGGCGGCCTTTCTGTTTGTGTGAAGTGGAGTAATATCTTGAGCATCTGTTTTGGTTATCAATATGACTGAGTACAAGTTTGCCAATCAACCCGCTTTTGGGGGCAAGACCGTCGCCGCTCTTCGCGTCTTTCTTTGGGCGTGTGTGGTTATGCTGCTTGGACTAGGCGCCTATGCAGTTTTCGGCCCACTTTCGCCAGACCGGACTACGGTTGTCATGCTGGCCAGGCTGGCTTGCTTCCTCGTCACCGTTGCGGTCCTGCTTGTTTATTTCTTCGGCAGGAAGATTGGAATAGCAGAGCAAAGGCAGAAATCTTCTTTTCTATTGACGGAAGAAGATCTGACTTATCGCCGCGAAGGATGGCCAGACATTCAGATAGCACTTTCGAGTATTTCTTCTGTTACAGAGAGCTCTGACGGCTTGAGGGTGATAAGCAGCGAAGATTCCTTCGTTGGTTTCCGCGTGCCGCGCGAACTTGATGGTTACGGCTCATTGCGTAGCGCACTTCAAAAGCATCAGGTGATCAAAAGCGAACGCCCTTCGTCATCGGTCCGGCGCTTTCTTGCCGCAAGCGTCGGAATAGGGATTCCCCTGCTTTTGGTTATCACGATTTTCACTCAGCGGCCGAACGCCATACTCATTGTGTTTGGCTGCTACATAGCTTGGCTGGTTGGCACTTCTCTGTACACCTCCTATAGAAAGAGCTGATCCCTGGGCGGAATCACTCCCACCACTTCGCATTGCTTGTTGGCACCGGCTCAGGTACGCTGTACGGTTTGCATCCGGCTACCGTGGGGGTGAGGAGCGCAATGAGCGAGCCGAAGGCGGCTTCTGCCAACAATCTGTTGACAACATCCGTAAAGACTGACGCGCCGCGCTACGAGCGCAACCAGCAGGCCATGCGCTTGCTGCTGGAGGCTCTGCGCGCGGAGGAAGACGCGATTCGCGAGGGCGGCGGCGCCAAGCCCATTGCCGCGCAACACGCGAAGCAAAGGCTGACGGCGCGCGAGCGGCTCGAGTTGCTGCTGGACGAGGGCAGCGAGTTCTTTGAGCTTGGGCTGCATGCCGCACATGGCATGTATGGCGAGTGGGGCGGGGCTCCGGCGGCGGGAGTGGTGACCGGGCTGGGAAAGGTGCATGGGCGGCTGTTCATGATCATCGCCAACGACGCCACGGTAAAGGCTGGAGCGTTCTTCCCGATGACGGCGAAGAAGGTCATACGCGCGCAGAACATTGCGCTGGAGAACAGCCTGCCGACGATCTATCTGGTGGACAGCGCGGGAGTGTTTCTGCCGCTGCAGGAGGATGTCTTCCCCGATCAGGACGACTTCGGGAGGGTCTTCCGCAACAACGCCGTGATGAGCGCCCGGGGCATTCCGCAGATTACGGCGATCATGGGCATGTGCGTGGCCGGCGGAGCGTATCTGCCGGTGATGTGCGACCACATCCTGATGACCGAGGGCAGCGGATTGTTCTTGGCCGGGCCGGCCTTGGTACAGGCGGCGATTGGTCAGAAGGTTTCGGCCGAAGAGTTGGGCGGGGCGAAGATGCACGCGGAGATCAGCGGGACGGTGGACTTCCGCGAGGCGACGGATGAGGCGTGTTTGGCGCGGGTTCGCAGTCTGGTGGAGAAGATGGGCGCGCGCGCGGAGGCTCCGTTTAACCGCATTGCCGCCACGCCGCCGCTATATGCCGCCGAAGAGCTTTACGGCATCTACGAGAGCGACCTGAGCAAGCCGTACGACATGCGGGAGATCATCGCGCGGGTGGTGGATGGCAGCAAGTTTGACGAGTACAAGGCCGGCTATGGCGAAACGCTACTCTGCGGCTACGCTCGCATTGACGGCCACGCCGTGGGCATTGTGGCCAACCAGAAGCTGCACGCGACGCAGGTGGATCACCAGGGAAACCGGCGCACGGAGTTCGGCGGTGTGATTTATACGGAGAGCGCGGAGAAGGCCGCACGCTTCATCATGGACTGCAACCAGGGACGGGTGCCGCTGGTCTTTTTGCACGACGTGAACGGCTTTATGGTGGGGCGCGACGCGGAGTGGAGCGGCATCATAAGGGCCGGGGCAAAGATGGTGAACGCCGTGTCGAACAGTGTTGTGCCGAAGATTACGGTCATCGTTGGCGGAAGCTTTGGCGCCGGGCACTACGCGATGTGCGGGAAGGCTTACGATCCGCGATTCGTTCTTGCCTGGCCCACGGCGCGTTACAGCGTGATGAGTGGCGAGTCGGCGGCGAACACCCTGGTGGAGATCAAGGTGAAGCAACTGGAGCGCGAAGGAAAGCCGGTGGACGAGGCCGCGCGAAAGGAGCTCTACGAGAGCACGCGTGCTACCTACACCGAGCAGATGAAGCCGCAGTATGGCGCGGCGCGGCTGTGGATTGACAAGATCATTGATCCGGCGCGGACACGCGAGGCGCTGGCGTGGGCCTTGGCGGCGGCGCACTGCAATCCACGGGTCGAAGAGTTCAAGGTGGGCGTGCTGCAAACGTAGCGCGCGGCGGCGGTGATTGACGGCCCGCGATGGTGGTAGGCTGAAATGGTTATGGAGACATTGCACAACACATTCGATTTGGCCATCACCGTTGCGGAGTCGGACATTGATCAGCTGGGCCATGTGAACAACGTGGTGTACGTGCGCTGGGTGCAGGAGGCGGCAATCGCCCACTGGAGCAGGCTGGCCACGCCCGACGAGCAACGACGGCTGCTGTGGCTGATCACCCGTCATGAGATTGACTACAAGCGGCAGGCTTTCTTGGGCGAGCGGTTGACGGCCCGTACCTGGGTGGGCGAGGCCGATGGCTTGTCCTTTGTGCGCCACACGGAGATTTTGCGCGAGGGCAAGGTGCTGGCCAAGGCTCGCACGCTGTGGTGCCCCGTGGATGCGAAGACCATGAGGCCAACAGAGCCCGGCGCGGAAATACGCGCAAGGTTTTCCTCGGCGCAGGGGAATGAGTTGTCGGAAGATATTTTCTAGACGCAGGATATTTTGAGACTGACGATGTCCAGGAAACATTTGCCTACCAACGAAGTGAAGATCATCGAATGTCCGCGCGACGCCTGGCAGGGCTTATCGCGGCAAATTCCTACGGACGTGAAGGTTACTTACCTGCGTGACTTGATCACCGCCGGCTTCAAGCATATTGATGCGGTGAGCTTCGTCTCTCCGCGGGCGGTGCCGCAGATGGCGGACAGCGAAGACGTGCTGAAGCAGCTGTTTCCGCCGGAGGATACAGCGAACAATGACGCCGCACGCAGCGACGTTGAGATCATTGGCATCGTGGTGAACCAGAAGGGCGCGGAGCGCGCGCTGGCCACCGGAGCGGTGCAGACCTTGGGCTTCCCCTACTCCATCAGCGAGACGTTTTTGCGCAAGAACCAGAACCAGTCGGCGGAGGAGAACAGCGACGCGCTGGAAGCGGTGTGGCGCAAGGCCGATGAGCAGGGGCTCGACCTGGTGGCTTACATCAGCATGGCATTTGGCAATCCTTACGGCGATGCGTGGGAGGTTGACGAGCTGCTGGCGGCGGTGGAGAACATCGCCAACATGGGCATCCGCACGGTTTCGCTGGCGGACACGGTTGGCGTGGCCACTCCGCAGCAGATTGGTGAGGCGATGAACGCCGTAGGCCGCGAGTTTGATCACCTGGAGATTGGCGCGCACCTGCACGCGCGACGGGGCGAGGCCTCGGCGAAGGTTCTGGCGGCTTACGACGTGGGCTGCCGACGCTTTGATGCGGCGATTGGCGGGCTGGGTGGATGTCCGTTTGCGCAGGATGCGCTGGTGGGCAACGTGGCCACGGAAGAAGTGGTGGCCGCGCTGGAGGCTCACGGGGCGCGCACCGGGCTGCGTAAGTCTCTGACGGAACTGGTACGGCACAGCGAGGAGATGGCGCTGCGTTTTGCGCGGTAGGCGAACCGTGCGCAAAGCACTCCTCCTTCTGTAAATGCTGCTGTACAATTTCGCCAACCATGAAACGCACATCCCACATCACTCTTGGTCTGCTGGCCGGAATGGCCCTGGCCTTTACCACCGGATGTCATCGCCACAAGGAGCGCCGCGACTGCGTGGATGACGCCAGCCGCCTGGCCGGCGAGCAAAACTGCATGGACGCCGACAACCAGCGCAAGAACGGCTACATGGGCCATCCAGGCTACCACTGGGCCTACGGCGGCAGCAGCGGAGGCCACATCGGCGACGTCGTAGTCGGGGGCAATCCCATGCCCGGCATGGGCGGCGCGGCAGGCGGCGTAGGTCGCGGAGGCTTTGGCAGCTCGGCCGGCAGCGGCAGCGGCGGCTCGGGAGGCGAGTGATGCAACGGCATACGATCACTCCGCGTGACGACTGGCAGAAGAAGGTGGAGAAGGTTGGGCTGGTCTTTCACACGCTGGACGACGGCAGCGGCAGCTACTGGGACGAGAGCGCCTACTACGAGTTCACGGCCGCCGAGGTGGACCGCCTGGAGGCCGCCAGCGAAAAGCTTCAGGAGATGTGCCTGGCCGCGGGACAGTACATCATTGACCACAAGCGCTTTGCCGACCTGAAGATTCCCGCCGAGGCGGTGCCGCAGATTCTGAAGACGTGGAATGACGAGCCTCCGGCGCTGTACGGACGCTTTGACCTGGCCTACGACGGAAACCAAATCAAGCTGCTGGAGTACAACGCCGACACGCCGACGGCTCTCGTCGAAGCCGCGGTGGCGCAGTGGTATTGGCTGGAGGATCAATTCCCCAAGGCCGACCAGTGGAATTCCATCCACGAAAAGCTTATCGCCAAGTGGAAGGACCTGAAGGATTACGTCACGCAGCCGGTGAGCTTTGCCTACGTGCCCACCACGGAAGACGAGTTCACCGTGGGCTATCTGCGGGACACAGCCGAGCAGGCGGGGTTGAAGACGCAGGCACTGAAGATGAGCGACATCGGCTTTGACCACAATACATTTACATTTGTGGATTTAGAGGGCAACCCCATCAAGAGCATCTTCAAGCTGTATCCGTGGGAGTGGATGCTGAAGGAAGAGTTCGGCGCGCGGGCGTTGGACTTTATGGACAAGACGCAGTGGATGGAGCCGATCTGGAAGATGATGTTCAGCAACAAGGGGCTGCTGGCGATTCTTTGGGAGATGTACCCCGGCAACGAGCTGCTGCTGCCCGCCTATTTGGACGGTCCTCGCGAGATGAAGGACTACGTGCGCAAGCCTCTGCTGGGTCGCGAAGGTGCGAACGTGCAGGTCATCCGGCAGGGCGAAAAAGAGCAGAGCTATGGCCGCTACGGCGAAGAGGGCTGGGTCTATCAGGCTCTGGCGCCCATACCGTGCATGGACGGCCACTACCCCGTGCTGGGCAGTTGGATGATCGCCGACCAGGGCGCGGCCGGCTGCGGCATCCGCGAGAGCGACACGATCATCACCACCAACCGCAGCCGCTTTGTGCCGCATTTGTTCAGGTAAATGGATTCGCATTCGCAAGGAGAGAACGCATGGATTACCATCCCGACCTCGAAGTGCAACCGGAAACGGTGTCTCCCAACTTGCAATGCATAAAGGAAATCATCGGCATCTACCACTCTAATTTTTTCTATTTCGGAGCCGCGTTTCTTCCGCCGGTCCTTTTCGCTTACCTCATCCACGCAGGAGCGGATTCCCTGACTATTTCCACACTGCATGGCCACTCATTTCGTGGCGGCAGTTTGTCGTTGGCCACAGCGGCTCAAGCTGCCGTCTTTCGCTACGGCGGTTATACGTTGGCATCCGTAATTTTCGGGCTTATCTCCGGGGGAGTCGCTTCCGCGGTCCGCCAGATACGCTCTGGTGCTCAACGTCCACCATTTGAAGCCGCCTTGCGGGAATCGAAGACCAGAGCACTTCCGATTGCCATTTCATCAATAGTGGACTTGTTTGGGAGCTTCTTTGGAGTTGTCATCTGCGTAGTGCTGTCAATGAGCATGGTGTTGAAGTTTGGAGTTTCATCCAAGTATGCGCTTTGGCTGGGCTGGGGAATGATGGCATTTTACCTGGCCGTGTTCAGCCGTTGGATGTTGTCAATACCAGTACTGATGGGAGAAGGCTGCGGCGTGATGAAGTCGTTTGTGCGGAGTCAGCAGCTGGCGCAGAATTTTACGCCGGCATTGGTCCTGCTCACGGCACACGCAGTGATCGCCGGTTATATCGCTGGAAAGATTCCTTACTACATATTTAATTTTGCCGCGCGGCATGTTGAACTTCCAGGTTGGTCTGGGTGGATTCCTTTCGTTCTCAGCTTTGTATTCGTCGCATGGACGGAGCCGGTCTTTTTCATTGGATGTGCGGAGGTGTATTTCTCTGCCCGTGAGAACGAGTTATCCCCACAGGGGCAGGGTGGAGAATACGGACTCCAGTAAGAACGCAGCGGGCCGATGCGAAAGAGGTTGCCGAAGCATCCGGCCCGCGGTTAAGCTTTTCCGGCCATGCCTACCACGCTTACGCTCGCCTATGAAGACCGCCTCGCCGTGCTCACCCTCAACCGTCCGGAGAAGCGCAACGCCCTTTGCCATGCGCTGATGGACGAGTTCGACGCCGCGCTGAATGAAGTTGCCGCCAGCCGGGCCCAGGTGCTGCTGCTGGCCGCCGAGGGCAAGGCCTTCAGCGCCGGGATGGATCTGGAAGACCTGAAGGCCTTGGCCACGCACACGGCCGAGGAGAACCACCGGCACAGCGAGCGCATTGCGCATCTCTTCCGCTCACTCTATCTGTTCCCCAAAGTGACGATTGCCGCCGTGCAGGGAGCGGCCATTGCGGGCGGCGCGGGGCTGGCCACCTTGTGCGATTTCACGTTGGCCACTCCGGCGGCGAGCTTTGGCTACACCGAGGTGCGCATCGGCTTTGTGCCGGCCATCGTCTCGGCATTTCTCATCCACCAGGTGGGAGACAAGGACGCGCGCGACCTTCTGCTGACCGGGCGCATCATCACGGCCGAAGAGGCATGGCGCATGCGGCTGATTAACGAGGTCGTCGCCCCGGAGGCCTTGCAGACACGCGCGCGCCAACTGGCGGCCGAGCTGCTGGAGAACTCCCCTGCCAGCCTGCGGGCCACCAAGGCTCTACTGCGCCAGTATCACGGAGAGGCAATCGAGCGCGACATCCACAGCGGCATGGAGGCCAACGCCAACATGCGCCAGACGGCGGACTTCGCCGAAGGGGTCAGCAGCTTTCTGGAGAGACGCAAGCCGCGTTGGAGCGAATAACGCGGAGCGAGTGACGGGCAGGTTTCAAGGTTTCGGAAGTTTCGGAAGTTGCGAAGGTTTCAGAGGTTGATAACCTCGTCACGGCGTGCTCCGCGTCCGTTGTTGTAACCTAGAAGCATGAGCACCACGAGCGAAACCCTCCTGCGCGTCCGCTATGCGGAAACCGATCAAATGGCCGTCGTCTATCACTCCAACTACCTTATTTGGTTTGAGGTGGGGCGGGTTGAGCTGCTGCGCAAGCTGGGCTTTACCTATGTGGAGATGGAGCAGGATGGCCTGAACCTGCCGGTGGTGGAGGCACGCTGCCGTTACAAGCACCCGGCGCGCTATGACGATGAGATTCTTGTGCGCTGCCACCTGTCGCAGATGCGGCCATCGCTGCTGCGCTTTCACTACGAGATCATTCGCAACTCCGACGGACGCCTGCTGAGCGAGGGCGAGACCGTGCACGTGGTGGTGGGCGCGGATATGAAGCGCACCCACCTGACGGGAAAATATCTGAGCGCGTTCCACGACGCGGCCGAAGCCATCATCACCGACGCGGCGCACGCGGCCACGAAGAAGTCATCCAGGCATCACGCGCACGCGCATGGGAGCTCCACGCCGGAAGCCGCGACCACCCAGGAAGGAAAGTAATTTTATGCAGACCCTGCAATTGAATGGCAACGATCTTACGCTGGAGAGCTTCGCTGAGGCGGTGCTGGAGCATCGCCCCGTGGAACTGGCCGCCGATGCCCGCGAGCGCGTTGTGGCAGCACGCAAGGTGGTAGACACTCTTGTGGCCGGCGACGGAGTGGCATATGCCATCACCACCGGCGTCGGGCACCTGGCCGACGTGCGCATCAGCAACGAGCAGGCGCGCGAGTTGCAGATCAACCTGGTGCGCTCGCATGCCGTCGGAGTGGGCGATCCGCTGACGGAGGCCGAGTCTCGGGCGATGATGCTGCTGCGGGCCAACAGCCTGGCCAAAGGCTTGAGCGGCGTGCGTCCCGTGGTGCTGGACACTCTGTGCCTGATGCTGAACCGCGGCGTGCATCCGGTCATCCCCTCGCAAGGGTCGGTTGGGGCCAGTGGCGATTTGGCTCCCTTGGCGCACCTGGCGCTGGTGCTGGTGGGCGAAGGCGAGGCCATCTACAAGGGCAAACCTTTGTCGGGCGGCGAGGCCATGCTGGAGGCGGGGATCGAGTGCATTCGCCTGGAGGCGAAGGAGGCCATCAGCCTGATTAACGGCACGCAGGCCATGCTGGCGGTGGGCTCGCTGGCCTTGCTGGAGGCAAATATTCTGGCCGATACCGCCGACGTGCTGGGCTCCATCAGCCTGGACGCCTTGCAGGGCACCGATGTCGCCTTCGACGAGCGCATTCACCTGGCGCGTCCGCACAGTGGACAAGTCACGGTGGCGGCGCGGCTACGCAAGCTGCTTGCCGGCAGCGCGCTGCGTGAGCGCCATCGCGACTGTACAAGGGTGCAGGACGCCTACTCGCTGCGCTGCATTCCGCAGGTGCATGGAGCCGTGCGCGATGTACTCGCCTACGCCCGCAGAGTGTTTGAGATTGAGATGAACTCGGCGGTGGATAACCCCTTGGTCTTCGTCGGCGAAGACGGAAAGCCCGACCAGGTGCTTAGCGGCGGCAACTTCCACGGGCAGCCGCTGGCCTTTACCCTGGACTTCCTCGCCATCTCGGTCTCGACGCTGGCCGGCATCAGCGAGCGCCGCATTGAACGGCTGGTGAATCCGGCGCTGAGCGAGGGGCTGCCGCCATTTCTGGCTCCCTCGGCGGGCTTGATGTCCGGCTTTATGATGCCGCAGGTGACAGCCGCGGCCCTGGTGAGCGAGAACAAGGTGCTGGGCCATCCAGCGTCGGTGGATTCCATTACGACCAGTGGTAACAAAGAGGATTACGTCAGCATGGGCATGTGTTCCGCCCTGAAGCTGCGCCGGGTGCTGACCAACGTGCGCAACGTGCTGGCCATTGAGGCCCTGGCGGCGGCGCAGGCCGTGGATCTGCTCAGCCCTCTGCTGCCAAGCCCGCCGGCCCAGCAGGCGGTGCGCGAGGTGCGGAAGGTCTCGCCCATGTACAAAGAGGACCGCTCGATTGCCCGCGACATCCGTGATGTGGCCGAGGTGATCCGGGCCGGCAAGATTGCCGCCGTGTTGGAGTAGTCACCGGCGGATACGGGATTCGGGATGGCCGGGGCGCTGAAGTATGGAAATCCAGAGCCTGGGAATCCACAGCCGTGCTAAGCCTATGAATGGCAATGGCTTACAAGACCGGACTTTTGGCGTCCTGATTGCACACTAAAGTGGCATTCCTGGTCACTCTTCTTCTGCCGCTGCGATAGCAGTGTGCGTGGCGGGTGGCCCCTGCGCGGCCGAGAGAGCTTTCGAGCCATCCGGCGGCCTGCAAAATTCGCTCATCCAGTCAGGGATCAGTCTGCACGGAGCCAGTCAAAAGCTGGCTCAATTTTTTTGACTGGGAGGCAATTTCTTGATTGCCGAGGGCTGATTTGAGGGGCTCGTACTCGTCAAATGGGGGTTTTTGCAATCACAAGGAACCACGATGGTTAATAGCAAAAGGCCAATTCCCGGCATCCGCGTTTCTCCGTATTTTCGCCTGTTATCTTCGGGTTTTTTGGGGTTTCATCCATTTATTACAGAAGTTTGTCCTATTTTCCAGTTGACACCCAAGCACAAATCCCGCAAATTACAAGCTGTCACCCGGTAACCAGCTGGATGCTTGTCAGTTGGGGTTCGGAGGACGGGAGTTGGCCCCCGCTCTGGCGGCTCCGCACAATACGAATGGCTGCTACGACTCTTGCACCCGTGGATTCACGGGAAGTGGTCCGTTGCGATCAATGCCACCTGGTCCAGTTCCGGACCACGAATAACTATTGCCGCCGCTGCAAAACGTCTCTGGATGAAATGCCGGAGCCGGAGCCGGTTGCGATTGCCGCCCCGCCAGACAACCTGGAGACGATGCCCAGCCGTCAGCTACCGGTGGCCGCCGCCATCCGTGCGCTGCGCCTGCGCGCCGGACTCAGCCAGCGTCAACTGGCGCTGCGCATGAACGTGCCGCGCACCTACGTCAGCAAGATTGAAAACGAGAAGGCCTGCCCGACCCTGGGTTCCATGGAACGGCTGGCCACGGCCCTGCACGTGCGCGTCTGCGATCTGCTGACCACGGGCCACACGCTTGAGGACGACATCCGCGAACTCAGCCAGGACGAGTTTATCGCCGAGCTGATTCCCTACATGAAGAAGCTGAACGGGGTGCAGTGGATGAGCGTTCTGAACCAGGTACGGGAGCTGATGGCGATGCCGCGGCGCATGGCCTAGCCTTCCATGGCTCAGGCTTAGCTCCAGGCAAGACCTCTTCTCTGTTCAGTCCGGCCAGGGCCGGTGCGCCATCACGGTGCGCCGGCCCGCTCCCGCCAAAATCCCGCGGCCGGAAGAAGCCATTCGAAGTCCCTTTTGAAGCCGTTCGATCCGCCCCCGCGGCGGTGGCACCTGCGGCCCGCCGGAGGCCCTGTTCGCGTTGCAACTTGCCACGGCCTATGCTAGCTTCAAAGTACTGATTTCCGAGGCATTGCTTTGCATAACAAGGTCCCGAACGGGCTGACGCGCAAGCAAGTAGAGCTGTACGCCAAGCTTGACCCAGATCGGCTCCCCAGGCATATCGCTATCATCATGGACGGCAACGGACGCTGGGCTCGCCGGCGTCACCTGCCGCGCATCGCCGGGCACAAACGCGGCGTGGAAGCCGTGCGCGACATCATCACGCTGGGCGCCCGCATGCACCTGCCGGCCATGACTCTGTACGCCTTCAGCGCAGAGAACTGGAAGCGTCCCAAGACCGAGACCAGCTTCCTGATGCAGCTGCTGCGCACCTATCTGAAAAACGAAGTGCCGCTGATGAACGAGAACAACATTCGCCTGCGCTACATCGGCCGCATCCACGAGCTGCCGGAGCTGGTGCAGGAGCGCATGCGCTGGGCCACCGAGCAGACGGCGAACAATACCGGCATGATCATGTCCCTGGCGCTGAACTACGGAGCGCGCGCAGAGCTGGTGGACGCCTTCCGGGCCATTGTGTGTGCCGCCCAGAAAAACGGTGGGCTGGATAACCTGGAGATTACCGAGGAGATGGTCAGCCGCAACCTGTATTCGCCCGAACTGCCCGACCCGGACATGGTCATCCGCACCAGCGGCGAGATGCGGTTGTCGAACTTCCTGCTGTGGCAACTGGCTTACACCGAAATCTACGTGACGCAGACCCTGTGGCCGGACTTTGACGGCAACCACCTGCTGGAAGCCATCGCCGACTTCCAGCGCCGCGAGCGCCGCTATGGCGCAGTGGGCGAAGCCGTTTAATTTTTTGTATCGTAAATATAACTAGGTGAGAGTACTAAACTGTTGTTCTCTACAACAATTCACCTTAATATTCATTTGTTCTTATCAGTGAAGTATTGGAATCCCAAAATATATCTGGGGCATTCATCCACAATGTCTTCGAAGGATGAAGAAATAAAACGCGTCATGCAATCGGAGCGTCAACGAGGCCGACGGCCAGTTGACTACGATGAACGTGCACGTATACAAGAGCTGCGGAACGAACTCTTGAAGGCCATAAAAGAAAGTGATTGGAGTAGGATCAAGGAAGCATTACTTTTGCAATACGAGAAGGATTCTTCGGAATACAAGGCCGCTATTGCGGCGATTAAGAAGATTTCCCCTTCAGCAGATTTATAACTTCTTCCCTTTTGGCCGCCCGCTTTTTCGCAGGCAGCGTTTCGAGTTTATCTTCGATCAATCCTGTCAAGAAATCCGCAAGACGCTCCTCACGGCTCGGTGCTCTTTTGATCTTAACCGTAGTATTGTTTAGCGCAGCTCGTGAGGGGGAAGCCATATAGGTTCATCTCCTTATTGCAATTATAAGGTTACACCTGTACACGTGCACGTAAAAAGTTGCAATGTCTTTATTCAAAACCCATGCGTAGTATTATTTGGAAAACACCACAATTAACTGAATACGCATAGGTTAGATGAAATTATGAAACGCATACTCACCGCACTGGTTCTGATTCCCCTGGTGCTGCTGGCCGTCTTCCGCGCGCCGCTGTGGCTGTTTCTGCTGGTGGTGGTGGTGGTTGCCCTGGGCGCGTTGAGCGAATACCTGACCATTACCGCGGCCTATAACCTCGAGCCCTTTCGCCTGCTGGCCTACATGCACACGGCGTCACTGTTCGTGATTTACTACGGAGCGCAGCGCTATGGCGGAGTGGCTCTGCTGGCGGGCGTGCTGCTGTTGCTGCTGTTCGGACCCTTCCTGATGATGACGACCGCGCTGGGCCGGGAGAATCTGAAGACGGCCGTGCCTTCGGCCGCTATGAGCCAGCTGGGCGTGGCCTACATTGGAATGCCCCTGCTGCTGCTGGTGATGCTGCGGGAGAGCCATCGCGGCTGGGTGTACGTGCTGTTTATATTTTTTGCCGTGTGGGTGGGCGATACGGCCGCCATGTACGTGGGCAAGAGCATGGGACGGCACAAACTGGCGCCGCGCATCAGTCCCGGCAAGACGGTGGAAGGCTCGGTGGCATCGCTGCTGTTCGCCGTCGCGGTCTGCGTGCTGTTTACGCATTATCTGCCGGAGATCGCCGCCGGGCTCAACCGCATCCATCTGCTGAAGGATGCAGACGAATCTCTGCTGGTGGGAGTTGCGCCCTATGGACGCGCAATTTGGTGGGTGGCTGCCCTGCTGGCAGCAGGCATCAACGTGGCGGCGCAGGTGGGCGACCTGATCGAGTCGGCCTTCAAGCGCGGCGCCGACGTCAAGGATTCCGGGACGATTCTGCCCGGCCACGGAGGCCTTCTGGACCGCATTGACGCCCTTCTGCTGGCCCTGCCCGTGGCGTTTATCCTTTTGCTGGCCTTTGGCGACCGCCTGGTGCGCCCATAAGCCGGTCACAGCCCGGAACTCGTCCTACCCCGCCCCGGCGGGTTAAACTGTAAGTAGATGAAGAGAATTGCCATTCTGGGCTCGACCGGCTCCATTGGTACGAGCACCCTCAAGATCGTCGAGAGCTATCCGGAGCGCTTTGCCGTGTCCACCATGGCGGCGGGCTCGAATATGGAGCTTGCCTACGAGCAGGCTCTGCGCTGGCGTCCCAGGCTGATGAGCGTGGCCCGCGAGGCCGATGCCGACACCCTGCGCGCACGGCTTAAGAAGGCCGGAGCCGCCGAGGTTGAAGTCGCCTATGGCACGCCGGGTACGGTGGCCGTCGCCACTCACCCCGAGGTGGATTTTGTGGTCAGCGCCATCGTCGGCGTGGCCGGGTTGGAAGCCACCTACGCGGCGGTGAAGGCCGGCAAGGAGATGGGCCTGGCCAACAAGGAATGCCTGGTCGCCGCCGGAGACTTGATCACCGCGGAGGCCGCTCGCAAAGGCGTCGCCCTGCTGCCGATTGACAGCGAGCACAACGCCATCCACCAGTGCATGCGCGGCGGACGTTTGCAGGAGGTGGAGCGCCTGTGGCTGACGGCCAGCGGCGGGCCATTTCTGCACACTCCGAAAGAAAAGTTTGCTTCCATCACGGTGGCCGAGGCGCTGAACCATCCCACATGGAAGATGGGACGGCGCATCACGATTGACTCGGCGACGCTGATGAACAAAGGCTTTGAGGTCATTGAGGCCATCCGGCTGTTCAAGATTCCGCCGGCGCGCACCAAGGTCATCGTGCATCCGCAGAGCACGGTGCACAGCATGGTGGAGTTCAACGACGGCAGCATCCTGGCGCAGATCAGCGTGACCGACATGCGGCTGCCGGTCCTGTACGCGTTGACCTATCCTGAGCGCATTGCCAGCGACCTGCGCTTTGACGTGCTGTCGCTGTGCAAGCTGGACTTCTGCGCACCGGACCTGGACAAATTCCCCTGCCTGCGCCTGGCCTATGAGGCGGTTGAAGCCGGAGGGGCGCAGACCGTGGCTTTGAACGCAGCCGATGAGGTGGCCGTGGCCGCTTTCCTGGAGGGAAAAATTCCCTTCCTCGGCATCCCGGCGACAATTCAGCAGGTTTTACATGAAACGCCGGCGCAGCGGCCGGAATCTATATCTGAGGTGCTATCCATGGACGGCGAGGCGCGTGAGCGTGCGTCGCGGTTTGTGGCCAGCGGTGCGCGGCACGCCTAGAGCTTTACGTCGCGGAAAGAAGAAGTAAAAAGCAATGGTAAGCGGACTCTACATGATGGTGGGCGCGGCGCTGGTTTTGGGCGTCATGATTCTGGTGCACGAGTTCGGCCACTTTGCGGCCGCCAAGCTTTGCGGTGTGCGCGTGGAGGTCTTCTCCATTGGCTTCGGCAAGCGCCTGATCGGCTTCCGCCGCGGCGAGACCGACTACCGCATCTCCGCCCTGCCCTTTGGCGGATACGTGAAGATGACCGGTGTGAACGCCGTGGAGATGCCGGAGGAACACTCGGCTGGCGATGACCCGGAGGAGTTCCTGCAGCATCCGCGCTGGCAGCGACTGATTATCGCCTTTGCCGGACCGGTGGCCAACCTTGTGCTCGCCGTTGTAATGCTGACCGCGGTGCTGGCCCTGCATCATGAGGTTCCGTGGGGCTACAACAAGCCCGCCGTGGTGGGCGCGGTGTTGGCAGGCTCGGCCGCCGACCAGGCCGGCATCAAGGAAGGCGACCGCATTGTGCAGGTCGGCGATGAGTCCAACCCGCTGTGGAAGGATGTCGCCAACAAGGTGCTGGTCAATCCCGGACAGGCCATTCCGCTGAAGGTGCAGCGGGCGGGCGAGTTGCTGACGCTGAGCCTGACGCCGAAGTCGCTGGCGCATGGACAGATTGGCGATGCCGGCTGGGCGCCCTCGCACCCCTTGCAGGTCACCATCCTGGAAAAAGGTTTGCCCGGCGAACAGGCGGGATTGCAACTGGGCGATGAGATTGTCAACGTGGATGGCGTGGCCATCCGCAGCACCATCGCCATGCAGGCGCATTTGCAGGTGGTGAAAGACACGCCGGTGCACCTGGACGTGATTCGCCAGGGCCGCCGCCTGAGCCTGACCGTGCAGCCGCGGCTGACGCAGGTTGACCCTGCGACCAAGCTCTATCGCATCGGCTTTGCCAGCGATCCGATGGAGGTGGAGCAGCTTCCTTTGCAGGCCGCCGTGCCCGCCGCGCTGGAGGATTGCCGCAAGGAATCGCTGATGGTGTTTGACCTGGTGGGCCGTCTGGTGGAGCGCAAGGCCAGCATGAAGCAGGTCTCCGGGCCGATTGAGATGGTTCGCATCAGCGGCGAAGTGGTGCGCACCCGCAGCCTGAATGAGCTGATGCAGTTCATGTCGCTCATCAGCCTGCAGCTTGGATTGTTCAACCTGCTGCCCATCCCCATCCTGGACGGCGGACTGATCGCCATGCTGGTGGTGGAGAGCGTAATGCGCCGCGACATTCACGAGGGAATCAAGATTCGTCTGTACCAGGCGGCTTTTGTCTGCCTGGTGCTGCTGATGGGCTTTGTCATCTTCAACGACGTGGTGAAGTTGCTGCCGGGTCAGTAAATCAATTTTTGTGAGAAGAGTAAACGAATGGCAGTGATTGAACGCAGAAAGAGCTATGAAGCCCGCATCGGCACGGTCCGCGTAGGCGGAGCCGCGCCGGTGATGGTGCAGTCCATGACAAACACGGACACCGCCGACATCGCCAGCACGGTGAAGCAGGTTGCAGCATTGGCCAAGGCCGGCAGTGAGGTGGTACGCGTCACGGTGAACAACGACGCAGCGGCCGCCGCCGTGCATCCGATCGTGGAAGAGCTGGCCGCCATGGGCGTGCACGTGCCCATCGTGGGAGACTTCCACTACAACGGACATCTGCTGCTCAAGAATTTTCCGGAGTGCGCACGGGCGCTGGCCAAGTACCGCATCAACCCCGGCAACGTCAGCATTGGCCGCAAGAACGATGACAACTTCCGCACCATGATCGACATTGCCATCGAGAACGACAAGCCGGTGCGCATCGGCGTCAACTGGGGATCCCTGGACCAGCAACTGCTGGCGCGCATGATGGACGAGAACGCCAAGCTCAGCCATCCGCGTGAGCCGCGCGAGGTGATGATTGAGGCGATGATCACCAGCGCACTGCATTCGGCCGAACTGGCGGAGAGCTACGGACTGAAGGGCGATCACATCATCCTGAGCGCGAAGGTGAGCGGCGTGCAGGACCTGGTGGACGTCTATCGGCAACTGGCCGCGCGCTGCCAGTACCCGCTACATCTGGGACTGACCGAAGCCGGAATGGGCGCCAAGGGCATTGTGGCCAGTACGGCAGGCCTCGCGATTCTTTTGCAGGAAGGCATCGGCGACACCATTCGCGTCTCACTGACGCCGGCGCCGGGCGGCGACCGCACGGAAGAGGTGCAGGTGGCGCAACAGGTGCTGCAATCGCTGGGCATTCGCAGCTTTTTGCCGCAGGTCACGGCCTGCCCCGGCTGTGGACGCACCACCTCGACTTACTTCCAGGAGCTGGCGCAGCAGATTCAGTTCTACGTGCGCGCGCAGATGCCGGAGTGGAGCAAGCAGTACGAGGGCGTGGAGGAGATGAAGCTGGCCGTCATGGGCTGCATCGTCAACGGCCCCGGAGAGAGCAAGCACGCCAATATCGGCATCAGCCTGCCGGGAACCTTCGAGGAGCCGAAGGCGCCGGTCTTTGTGGATGGACGCCTGGTGACGACACTGAAGGGCGATCACATTGTCGAAGAGTTCAAGCAGATTCTGGATGATTACGTGCAGGTGAAGTACGCGAAGAAAGAAGCTGTCAAGGTTTAACTTCGTCGCAAGAATGCAAAGCAAGCGGAGCCCATCGGGCTCCGCGTTTTGTTTGTGCTGAAACCTATGCGATTAGAAGTAGGTGATGACCAGGAACCAGAAGACCGGCGTCTCATAGGTGGCGCTGGACTGGTAGCAGGCGCCCACGCTGAAGCCGCTGGCCGGCGTGGCCTTGAGCTGTGCGAGCGAGTTGGGAATCTTGTTGAGGTCAGCGGCGGTAAACGCCACGGAATTGCTGACGCGGGTAGAGAGCAATCCGGCCTTGGGGTTCAGGCGGTCACGCGCGGCCATCTCACAGGCGTGGTGGCGCAGTTCACCGGCCATGCGCCGCGGCCAGGGATCGAGTCCCACCTCGGCGCGCATGCGATTCATCATGCCGGCCACCTGGGACTCGGCCTCGTCCACCGTAGTCTCCGGCAGCCGCCGCGCAAAGTCCTCGGTCACGTAGATGCCGTCCGGGGTATGGATGACGCCGATGCCGACGGCGTTGAAGTTGCCGTCCAGAATGTTGGCGCGGTGTCCGGGAGAGTTCATCAGCGCCACGTGCGCGCGCTCCGGACCGCTGGTGCGGGCCACGTTCTCTCCGCTGGCGTCGTAGCGAATGGCGACCTCGCCCAACCGCAGAGAGAGCTTCGGCTCGTCGTAAAGCTGGTGTTCCACCTCTCCGCGGGAGGCCATGCGCAGGGTGTGCTTGCGCGCGGCGCGCTGCAGACGATCGTCCATAACTAGGCGTCCCAGCCCGCGTGACTGACGATCCTGATTCACCAGGCGCAGGATGATCTGCTCCGCCTGCACGTCATAACCCTGGGCGTCCTGGCTCCGCATATCCGCGCCGCGGCCGTCCTCGGCCATGGCAAGCGCGGAGAGCATCAACAGGACGAGCGCGGCGGCAAGGGTCTTCCACAGCCCGCCACGGCGGCCCTGCGGTACAATCCAGACACTCGGAGCTTGCTTGATGACTTCCATATGGATTGGCGCTGTAATCGCTTTCTTCCTGGGATCTGCGCTGACGGCCGTTTACATGACGCAGCGCGCGTCCGCCCTGCAGGCACAACTGGCCACCCTGCAGGCGGAGCTGACTGCTGAAAAGAATAGCCTTGCCGATGCCCGCGGGCAACTTACTAAAGTAAATGACGAACTTCGAATGGCAACAGACGGGCGCACCGCCGCCGAGAGAGAAAACACCGGCTTGGGCGAGAAGTTGCGTCTGCAGGAGGAGCATTTCGGCCGCCTGCTCCAGACGCAGCAGGAGACGGCCCGGGAATCGGCCGAACAGTTGACGCATCGCCTGACGCTGCTCGCGAACGGCATCCTGGAGCAGAACTCCGCCAAATTCGCCGCGCAGAACCAGCAGAACCTGAGCCAGTTGCTGGCTCCGCTGGGGGAGAAAATCAAGGGGTTTCAGGAGCAGGTGGCCACCGTCTACGACAAGGAGACGCGCGACCGCACCGCGTTGGCCGAGCAGGTGCGCAACCTGATGAGCCTGAACCAGCAGCTCAGCGAAGGCACCAACCGGCTGGCCACGGCCCTGACCACGCAGAGCAAGGCGCAGGGCGACCTGGGCGAAATGATCCTCGAGAAGATTCTGGAAAGCTCCGGCCTGCGTGAGGGCGAGGAGTATCGCACGCAGAGCAGCTATCGCGGCGAGGATAACCGGCAGCAGCGTCCGGATGTCATCGTCAACCTGCCTGAGGATCGCCACCTCATCATTGACAGCAAGGTCTCACTGACGGCCTACAGCGAACTGGTGAACGCCGCGGACGACACCGCGCGCGCCGCCGCCCTGGGTCGCCACCTGGATAGCATCCGCAAGCACATCAAGGAACTGGCCGAGAAAAACTACCAGTCGCTGCACCAGCTCCAGTCCATTGACTTCGTTTGCATGTTCGTCCCCATCGAAGGCGCCTTCATGGCTGCCATCGGAGGTGATCAGAATCTGTGGTCCGCCGCATACGAGAAGAACGTGCTGCTGGTGAGCCCCAGTACGCTGCTCTTCGTGGTGCGCACCGTGGCTCACCTGTGGCGGCAGGAGCGGCAGAACCGCAACGTGGCTGAGATCGTCAGCCGAGGCGCCGAACTGTACGACAAGCTGAACCTGTTTGTGGAGAGCCTGCAGGATGTGGGTTCACGCCTGGAACAAGCCAGCCGGAGCTACGATGAGGCGATGAAGCGGCTGTCGCAGGGCAAGGGCAACGTGCTGCGCCAGGCGGAGATGCTGAAGACACTGGGCGTAAAGCCGAAGAAGAGCCTGCCGGATTCCTTGCTGGACGATGCGGTGGACGCCGCCGACGAAGGTTCTTTACTGGAGGAGTAGGTTCGGCAAGTAAAGACATCTGCCAGAAAGGCTGACACAATGACTGGAATGGGTACGAATCTAATCGCTGTGCTCGGAAGTATTCTCATCGCATGCGTGACGGCAGGCGCTACTTATTGGTTTGCCAAGAAACGCGAACTGGAAGCAGAGCTACGTAAAGAAAAGTTGGAGCATTACAAAGATTTCGTGGCGAGCCTCAGCGGCGTTATACAAGGGGAATCCACGCCCGAAGGACAGCGCGCATTTGCGCGTGCATGTAACAAACTCAACTTGGTAGCTCCGCAATCGGTGGTCAGGGCTCTGCAAGACTTTCAGCAAGAAATCAAAATAACCAATACAGGGCTTAGCAGAGAAAAACACGACTTGCTAATGTCTCGATTATTCTATGAAATGCGTAAAGACCTTCAAGTTATGCCAAAGGACAAAGATCCAACGTTTATGTTCGGACTCTGGGCATCAGGCGTCACTTCTCAAGAAAGATAAATGCACAAGCGAAAGGCCCCGCGCGGCGGGGCCTTTCATTTACATTGGTGAATGTACTACGCGCGTAGCGTGCCGCCCAACTCCTCTACGGACTTCACAATCTGCTGCGACCAGAGGTTGATCTCGTCGTCGCGCAGGGTGCGGTCGGCCGACTGGAAGCGCACGCGCAGAAGCAGTGAGTAAGTACCCGCCGCGAGCGAGCCGCCGCGGAAGACCTCCGCCGGAAGGACCTCGATCAGCTCGGCGATCTTCAAGGCTTCGAGCTTGTGGCGAATGGCATCGAACTCCACGGCATCGGCCAGCACCAGTGAGAAGTCGCGCTCCACCGCAGGATACTTTGACACCGCCGCGTAGGCAGGACGCCGCAGCGGCAGAGCGTACAGCTCTTCGACGAAGAATTCCGCCACAAGCACCGGCTGCTTCAATTTGCGCATGGCGGCTACCTCAGGATGAAGCTGCCCGAAGACGGCGAGGGTTTTTCCGTTGAGCACGGCACGCGCCGAGCGTCCCGGATGCAGCCACGCAGGCACCTGACGATCGTAGGTAACGCCCTCGGAGGCGAAAGCGGCAAGTAGTTGCTCGACGTCGCCCTTGAGGTGGAAGAAATTCGCTGCGGCCGTCTTCTCATGCAGGCTGACAGCACCGGCCGCGCCAGTGTACACAAAGGCCAGCGAGTTGTGTTCGTCCACCTGCTCGCCTCGCATGGCATAGACGTGACCGGCCTCAAAGAGCCTCACATCTGTGTTGCCGCGATTCAGGTTGTAGGCCACCTGCGCAAGTAATCCCGGTACGAGACTGGTGCGCATCGTCCCCGCCTCTTCACTGAGAGGGTTGGCGATCTTTACGGGCTCCGCGGCCGCGGGATGATAATGACCAGCAAAGGCGAGCGCGTCTTCCTGTGGAATGAACGTGGAGGAGAGCGACTCGTTGTAGCCCAAGGCCAGCAGGCGGCTGCGCAGGGCGGCGCGATGGCCTGCCTGCGGCAGTTCGACGACTCCTCCGGCAAACGAAGGCAGCGTGCTGGGAATTTTGAGGTAGCTGTAGATGCGCGCGACCTCTTCGATCAGGTCAATCTCGCGCTCCACATCCAGGCGCCAGGTGGGCACCGTGACCGTGAACTCCGCGCCCGTGCCTTCCACAATGAAACCGAGGCGGCTAAGGATGCGAGCAATCTCCGCCGAAGGAATCTCCACGCCGAGGATGCGCTTGACCTCGCTGGAGGCGAGTGCGATGCGCGGCTGCGCCAAGGTGCGCGCCACCACGTCGAATTCTTCGCTCACCACACCGCCGGCGGATTCCACAATCAATTCGGCTACGCGCGCACAGGCCAGCTGGGTGATTCCGGGATCGGCGCCGCGCTCGTAGCGATGGCTGGCGTCGGTGTGCATGCCCAGCCGGCGGGCGGTGCGGCGCACGCTGGCCGGATCGAACCACGCACTCTCAATCAGCACGTTCTTGGTCTCGGGGGTAATCATCGTCTTCGCGCCGCCCATGACGCCGGCAATGGCCACGGGCTTTACGGCGTCGGCGATGATGAGGTCTTCGGGCGCGAGCTTGCGTTCCACGCCGTCGAGCGTGACGATGGTCTCGCCCGGCCTGGCGCGACGCACAACGATCTTGCCGCCCTCCAGTTTGTCGAGATCAAAGGCATGCGTCGGCTGGCCGATTTCGTTCAGCGTGTAGTTGCTGGCATCGGCGATGTTGCTGATGCTGCGCTGCTCGACCAGCTCCAGGCGATGCGCAATCTTCTTCGGCGCCGGAGCAACCTTCACTCCGCGAACCACTCGAGCCGTGTAACGCGCACATCCTTCGGCGTCGGCAATCTCAATCACAAAGTTCGCCGCGCCGCTGGCCGCAAGCCTGGGCGCAACCGCGCGCAGGTCGAGATCGTAGATGGCTGAGACCTCGCGGGCCACGCCATAGTGGTTCATGGCGTCCACGCGATTGGTGGTGATCTCGGCTTCCCAGGTCTGGTCCTCGCCCTCTCCAAAGTAGCCTTCAATGGCGATGCCGCTGACGGTGAGGGCCTCGGCCACCTCGCGGTCAGTGACCGCAGGCGTGACAAAATCGCGAATCCAATTCGGTGAGATTTTCATTACGCAAACTGCTCCAAGAAGCGCATGTCGCCGTAGAAGAACTGCTGGATGTCGTCCACGTTATAGGTCATCATGGCCAGCCGCTCCACGCCCATGCCGAAGGCGAAGCCGCTCAGCTTTTTCGCGTCGTAATTCACAAATCCAAAGACGTTGGGGTCCACCATGCCCGCGCCGAGCAGCTCAATCCAACCGCTTTGCTTGCAGGGACGGCACCCCTTGCCGCCGCAGAAGGGACAGCTGATGCTGACCTCGACGCTGGGCTCGGTGAAGGGGAAGAACGAGGGGCGGAAGCTGGTCTTCACCGCGGAGCCGAACATGGACTTCATCGCGTGGTCGAGCGTGCCCTTCAAATCGCCGAAGGTGATGTTGGTGTCCACGCAAAGGCCTTCGAGCTGATGGAAGACCGGAGAGTGCGTCGCGTCCGGCGCGTCATTGCGGTGCACTTTTCCGGGGCAGATGACGCGCACCGGCGGCTTCAGGTTCTCCATGGTGCGAATCTGCACCGGAGAGGTGTGCGTGCGCAGCAGCAGACGGTCGCGCTGCGCCTTCTGCTCCTGGCCGCTGACGAAGAGCGTGTCCTGCGTGTCTCGCGCGGGATGGTTGGGCGGAAAATTCAAGGCCTCAAAGTTAAAGTAGTCGGTCTCCACCTCGGGACCTTCGGCAACGGAGTAGCCCATCTTGACGAAGACGGAGATCAGTTCGTCCAAGGTGCGTAGCACGGGGTGGCGCACACCGAGCGGACGCGCGATGCCCGGCAGGCTGATGTCCACACGCTCTCCGGCAAGCTTGGCGCGCAGTGCTTCGGTGGCGGCTTCGGCCTCGGCCGTGGCGACCAGCGCTTCAGCCTCCTGCTTCAGGGAGTTGACGCGCTGGCCAACCTCGCGCTTGCTGGGGCCGGGCGCGGACTTTAGCCACAGCTCGTTGACCTGGGTCAGCAGGCCGTTCTTGCGGGCCATCCAGCGGTTGCGGAATTCGGCGAAGGCCTCGGCGCCGGAGGCCGCTGCGGCCTCGGCCTTGAGCGCTGCCAGCAGATCGGCAGCGGCCGTATCGAGCGCCGCGGGAGAGAAATCTTCGAGTTTAGGAACGGTGTACATGAGTCCCACTTTATATGTCATCGAGTGAAGATGGAACAGACGAATGGGCGGCCCGAAGGCCGCCCAAACAGATCGGGTGCTTACCTTGCGACGGGTGCCGCTTTACGCAGCAACCGGCAAAGCGGCCTTGGCCTGTTCGACCAGGGCGCTAAAGCCCGCCGCGTCGTTCACGGCGATGTCAGCCAGAATCTTGCGGTCCAGTTCGATGCCGGCCAGCTTCAGGCCATGCACAAACTGCGAGTAGCTGATGCCGTTCAGCTTGGCGGCGGCGCTGATGCGCACAATCCACAGCGAACGGTACTGCCGCTTCTTCTGCTTGCGGCCGATGAAGGCGAACTTCAGGCCGCGTTGCACGGCCTCCTGGGCCGCCTGGTAGAGCTTGGACTTGGTGAGGAAATAACCACTCGCCCGCTCTAATATCTTTTTGCGCTTATCACGGCGCTTTGTACCACGTTTTACGCGAGGCATTGCTTACGTACCTTCCTTTTTGGTCTCACACCACTCTGGCCAAGTGGGCCAGGCGGGAATTATGCGGCTGGAGGCAGGAGGCTTTTGACCTTTGAACCTCTTCACACGCTTGGGTTTTCACCCTTGTTGCACCCGGCGAATCGATGCCGCCGGGCGGGAGATCCCCGACTAGTAGGGGATCATCCTCAGGATCTTGGGCAGGTCGGCCTTATCAACCATTCCACCCATGTCCATCTGGCGCTTGCTCTTCGTCGACTTCGAAGTCAGGATGTGGCGCTGAAACGCGAAACCGCGCTTCACCTTGCCCGTACCCGTCTTCTTGAAGCGCTTGCTGGCGCCGCTGTGTGTCTTCAACTTCGGCATGGCTTTGTATGTCCTAACAGATGGCCTTCAGGCCATCCTTTCTATTAAACACGAGAAGCGCCTCCGGGGGCAACCTGCGCCCTCGGGGAGAATCTCGAACTCTTTTGCGGAGAGAGAGTTACGCGCCTGGAGCGGCCACATGAAGCGGCCGCCTTCCGGGGCTACTTCTGAACCTTGGGCGGTGCCAGGATCAGGTGCAGCGTGTTGCCTTCCTGCCGCGGCATGTTCTCCACAATGCCCTTGTCTGCCACATCGCTGATCAGCCGGGTCAGAATCTCGCGTCCCAGCATCTGGCGGGTCATCTCTCTGCCACGGAAGAAGATGGTGGCCTTCACTTTGTCGCCTTCCGCAAGGAAGCGCAACGCGTGATTCTTCTTCGTCTGGTAGTCATGTTCGTCCACATTAATGCGGAACTTGACTTCCTTGAGGGTGATGACCTTCTGGTTCTTCTTTGCCGCGCGTTCCTTTTTCTCCTGCTCGTACATGAACTTACCGAAGTCCATGATGCGGCAGACGGGGGGTTGCGCGGTGGGTGAAACCTCGACCAGATCCAGGCTTTTTTCCCTGGCAATCTTCAGTGCATCAAGGGGGGTCATGATGCCAAGTTGCTCGCCCTGATCATCAATCACGCGTACTTCGCGGACGCGAATACGCTCATTCGTGCGTACAAAACGCTTGTCGATACAATCCTCCGAGGGTACTTATTCGTCCTAAAGTATAGCACGGAGGGTAGTTGGCCGGAACCTTGCGCCCTTATAGCTTTAGCAGGCCCACGGCGGCCCAGGCGGTAAACCACAACGCCACCTGCAGGATGAAATACGTCAGGTTTCGGCGCGTGTCACGGCGCAGGGCCAGCACCAGAAAGATCAGCATCAGGGGAAGCTCGCCGGCCATCAGCAGTTGAAAGCTGTGCCCCAGCACCCCCTCGTCGTGCGGTGGGTCCTTTACCCAACCGGACCAGGCAATAAAACAGATTCCGAGCGCCAGCAGAGACATCACCACCGGGGCGACGCGCACAAAGCGAAAGAGGCGAGGGTACATCGGCTTCCCTTCCAACTGCGTGGATCCGGCTAACCCTTCAGCGCTTTCTCCACTTTGGACTCCAATGCCGAAGGCGTCGTCACCGAGGCAAAGCGCTCCAGAACCTCTCCGTCGCGGCCGACGAGGAACTTGGTGAAGTTCCACTTGATGCCCTCGCCGAGGATGCCTCCGGCCTGACTTTTCAGGAATTTGTAGAGCGGATCGGCGCCGTCGCCGTTGACCTCAATCTTGGCAAAGAGCGGGAAGGTGACGCCGTAGTTCAGCTCGCAGAAGCTCTTGATCTCCGCGTCCGAGCCCGGTTCCTGGTGGCCGAACTGATCGCAGGGAAAGCCCAGAATCTCCAGACCCTGGGCGTGATGCTTCTGGTAAAGCTCCTCCAACCCTTTGTATTGCGGGGTGAATCCACACTTGCTGGCCGTGTTGACCACCAGCAGAACCTTGCCACGATAGTCGGCAAGCGGCTTCTGTTCCCCGCTGTTGAGTTTGACGCTGAAATCATAGACGCTGGGCATGGGGCAGATTCCTTTCATGGGGCGATGGGGGACGGGCCAAGTTTCAAAGTTTCAAGGTTTTAAAGTTGCAACGTTTCGGAGGTTGCAGAGGTTTCGGAGGTTTCGAAGGTCAACCCAACAGCAACGTCAAACGCTGCCGGATGGAGGCTTTGCGGTCTTCATCCAGCGGTCTTAAGGGTTTAACCTTGAAACCTTGAAACTTTGAAACCTGCTCAAAAACCTACTCGGCTTCTCCTACCAGGCATTCGCCCTCGATGGAATGGATGCGCGCGGTGAGCATTCGATTCGCGGGAAGTGCGCCCAGGAGCCAGAGCTTTTGGTAGTTCGAGGTGAGTGCCTCGGTGCGTCCGCTGTGCTGCGCGGTGAGGGTGATGGCCGGCAAGGTGTGGCCGAGGAACTGTTGCTGGAAGTCATGCTTCTTGCGGGCGGCCAGCTCACGCAGGATGCGATTGCGCTCCTTGACCACGGGCGCGGGAACCTGCTCGGCCATCTCCGCCGAGGGCGTGCCCGGACGCGACGAGTATGTGAAGACGTGCAGATAGGTGAAGGGCAGGCGCTCGATAAAGGCGCGCGTCTCTTCGAATTCGGCGTCGGTCTCGCCTGGAAAGCCAACCATGACGTCGGCTCCGATGGCGGCCTGGGGCAAGGCCTGGCGGATGCGAAGGATGCGGTCCTCGTAATGCCAGGGGCGATAGCGGCGATGCATGCGGCGCAGGACGCGGTCGCTGCCACTCTGAAGCGGCACGTGGGCGTGGCGCGCGATGCGCGGGGTGGACTCCATGAGGGCGATGAGCTCGTCACTCCAGTCCATGGCCTCCACGCTGCTGATGCGGAGAAGCGGAGCAGAGGTCTGCTCAAGAATGGCGCGGAGAAGATCGGTGAAGCGGAGGCGCTCGATGGCCGGATTGACGGCGGAGTGGGCGCGGAGGTCGCGTCCCCACTTGCCCAGGTTGATGCCGCTGAGAACGATCTCCTGGTAACCGTTGGCGACCAGGTGATCCACGTTGGCCAGCACTTCTCCCAGGGGCAGGGAGCGACTGCGACCGCGAACGAACGGGATGACGCAGAAGGAGCAGCGGTTGTTGCAGCCATCCTGCACCTTGAGGTTGGGGCGGGTCTTTTCGTTGTCACTGTCGAAGACGGGCGCGGCCATGAGCTCGGTGTGGGCGAAGATGTCTTCGACAAAGATGGGGGCGGAAGTTGAAACGAGCGCGGCTGCGTGACCTGCGGCAGAATCCTGCGCCGTGCCCATGGCGTTCGCGCTGCCAATGGCGTTCAACGCCACGAAGCCGTTACTGGCGGCCAGCTCCGCGAGCTGGTGCTTGTGCGAGTTGCCGACCACGAGCGAGACGCCATCGAGCGCGGCAATCTCCTTGGGGGCGCGCTGCGCGTAGCATCCGGTGACGAGGATGCGGGCCGACGGATTGGTGCGGTGGATGCGGCGGATGGCCGAGCGGGCATCCTGGTCTGCGGCGCGGGTCACGGTGCAGGTGTTCAGCACCACCACGTCGGCGTCGGCCGGGGTGGCAGCGCGGACAAGTCCGCCCTGGTTGAGCTGACGCTCAATTGCTGCTCCGTCGGCCTGGGTGGCGCGACAGCCGAAATTTTCCACGTAGTAACCGGCCACACAACCATTATAGAGGTGGCGCGGCCAGCGGAGTTACAGCGCCGTGCAGCAGAGCCCGGCGCTGCAGTGGTGAGGGCTTAACCCCTCTTTTGCGTGGCGAAACACTCGCGGCAAAAAACGGGACGGCCCTGCGAGGGACGGAAGGGCAAGACCGTGTCCTTGCCGCATTGTGAACAGGTGGCTACCGTCTCCTGCTTGACGAAGTTGCGCGCCTGCCCCTGGGCGGGAGCACGCTTCGTTTTACAGGCCTTACATCGTTTGGGTTCGTTCTTGAACTGCTTGTCGTGGAAGAAGAGCTGTTCGCCGGCGGTGAAGACGAAATCCTCACCGCAGTCCACGCATTTGAGCACTCGGTCCTGGAATTCCATGGGTTCCCCTTTTCTGGCCCCGAACTACAGAGAACATCTACCACCTTCCCGCGTGGGGTTGTGTCCATCCCGGAAATAAGCCCTTCGGCGGCAAAAACAGATGCGCGTCAGAAGGACACCGGTTACGCGGAAGACAACTCCAAGCAGGGACGCACTGGTAGCAGCGCTCTATGATTCCAGTATGATGCGGCGGATATTACTAGAGAACGGCGGGAAGGGCTAGGGAAATCCGCAGGAATCTGCACCTGTTCAAAAGATTAAGCTGGACGTCAAAATGGGCCCGGAGAGGGCTGTCCGGGCACGCCGGGCGGTTTCATCGCGCCCGTGGTTCTGGTATGTTCAAATGCTGGGGAAAGCCCCCGCAGGCGCCTTGGAGCGCCGCCGCCGGAAGGTTCGGCCCGGGGCCATCCCGCATTAAGACACAGGAGCAGGACGATGATCCGTCCATACAAGGGCGTGCTGCCCACGATTCCGGAGAGCTGTTACGTGGACCAGAGCGCGCAGGTGATTGGCGACGTGGTGCTGGGCGAAGACGCCAGCATCTGGATGAACACCACCATCCGCGGCGACGTTCACATGATTCGCATCGGGCACCGCAGCAACATCCAGGACAACAGCGTGTTACACGGTATGTTGGGCAAGTGGCCGGTAATCGTAGGCGACGACGTGACGGTGGGCCACACGGTGACTCTGCACGGCTGCGTGGTGGAAGACCGCTGCCTGATCGGCATGGGAGTAATTGTGCTGAACGGCGCGCGGATTGGCCATGACTCGATTCTGGCGGCCGGAACCCTGATTCCCGAAGGGGTGGTGGTGGAACCGGGTTCGCTGTGGATGGGCTCGCCGGGAAAATTTCGACGCTATTTAACGGAAGAGGAGAAAGCTTCAATTTTGACTTATCGCACGAACTACCTGGGCTACAAAGCGCAATACCTTAAGGAGATGGGACGGTGAGTCAACTGCCCGGCCCGCTGACCACCGAAACCAGAACGGTCGGCATCCTGATCTATCCGGACGTGGAGGTGCTGGACTTCTGCGGCGTCTTCGAGGTATTTGCCACGACGCGGCTGAACGAGGATACGCGCCGCGAGACGGAGTCTCCCTTCCGCCAGTTGCTGGTTGCCGAAGACAAGCAGCCTGTGCGCACCAGCGGCGGCATGAATATTCTGCCGAACGAGGACTTTACGAGCTGCCCTGAGCTGGACATCCTGTTGGTTCCCGGCGGACACGGCATACGCGCGCTGATGCACCAGCCGGAGACCCTGGCCTGGGTGAAGAAGGTGGCTCCGCAACTGGATCGACTGCTGAGCGTGGGAACCGGCTCCATTTTCCTGGCCGAGGCCGGGCTGCTGGTGGGCAAGACGGCCACCACGCATTTCCGCTCGGTGGACTACTTCCGCGAGCGCTTTCCGCGCACCAGCCTGATGCCCGAGCTGCCCATGGTGGTGGACGGTAACATCGCCACGGCGGCCAGCATCCGCGCCGGTTTGGACATGGCTTTGTACCTGGTGGAGCGCGTCTACGGCGAGACCATTGCCCGCGAGGCAGCGCACCAGATGGATTATCCTTTCCCGGACGTGGCGGTCTTCCGCATGAAGAATGGAAAGAAATGATTAAGGCCGTAAGAGGAACCCGCGATCTGCTGCCCCCCGACACCGGGCTGTGGAACTTTGTGGAACAGAAGGTGCGCGAGGTGTTCGCGCGCTACAACTTCCAGGAGATCCGCACGCCGGTATTTGAGAGCACGGAGCTGTTCGCCCGCGGCGTGGGCGAGGAGACGGACATCGTCAGCAAGGAGATGTTCACCTGGGAGGACAAGGCGCGGGCCGCCAGCGAGAAGACACTGTCGCTGACGCTGCGTCCGGAGAACACGGCCGGAGTGGTGAGAGCTTATATCGAGCACAATCTTGAGAAGACCGGGTTGCTGCAAAAGCTCTACTACATTGGACCGCAGTTCCGCCGTGAGCGTCCGCAGAAGGGCCGCTACCGCCAGTTCTACCAGATTGGCGCCGAAGTGCTGGGTCCGGCGACCGCAGGCAGCGAGCTGCCGATACGTGACGCCGAAGTAGTGGAGATGCTGACCGCACTTCTCGATGCGGTGGGCCTGAAGGGCTGGACGCTGTACTTGAATTCCGTGGGATGCCCGCAGTGCCGGCCGGCCTACAACGAGGCTCTGCGCGTGGCCCTGGCCGATGTGAAGGACAAGATGTGCGGCGACTGCCAGCGCCGGGCGGAGACCAATCCGCTGCGCGTGCTGGACTGCAAGGTGCCCGAAGATCAGCCGTATATCGAAGCCCTGCCGAAGATTGCCGACTACCTGGACGAGGGCTGCCGCCAGCACTTCAGCGAGGTGCGGGCGATTCTGGATACGCTGGCGGTGCCGTACACGGTGAATCCGAGGATGGTGCGCGGACTGGATTACTACTCGCGCACGACCTTTGAGTTCACTCATGGCGAGTTGGGAGCGCAATCGGCGGTGCTGGGCGGCGGACGCTACGACGGGCTGAGCGAACAGTTGGGCGGGCCACAGGCTCCGGGCATTGGCTTTGCCATTGGCGAAGATCGCCTGGTGCTGGCCCTGCAGGCGCAGCAGGCCGTGGCCGTCTCTCCCTTGAAGGCCTTTGTGGCGCCGCTGGGCGCGGGAACCAACCGCCATGCTCTGAAGCTGGCGCGTGAGCTGCGCGCGGCGGGCGTTGCGGTGGACGTGGGCGATGAGAGCTTCCGGCTGAAGAAGAGTTTTGAGACCGCGGAAAAGCTGGGCGCGGCCTACGTCGTGCTGGTGGGCGAAAACGAGATTGCGTCCGACGCATTTGCCGTGAAGGAGTTGAAGAGCGGCCAGCAGACGACGGTGGCGCGCGGCGCGCTGGCGGAGTTCTTGGGGCGCTGACCGTCATCCGAAAACCGGCGGCGTAATTCGGCTACAATATGGGAACAGGCATGTGCGCGTCCGCGATGGCGCGCACTTTGTTTTATGATGGAAATATGAAAGACGCGGAGAACCTCTCCGCTCCGATGGATGCGATTATGCAACTGGATTTTCTAGGCGACATGCAGCGGACGCACCGCTGCGGCGATTTGCGAGCGACCGATGCCGGCTCCACCGTGACGGTGATGGGCTGGGTAAACCGGCGGCGCGACCACGGCAACCTGATCTTCATTGACCTGCGCGACCGCAGCGGCATCAGCCAGATTGTCTTCGACAAGGAGCGCAGTCCGGAGATGCACGCCCGCGTGGAGGCCGTGCGAAATGAGTACGTGCTGGCCGTGACCGGCAGGGTCGAGCGGCGCAGCGAAGGCACCATCAATCCCAAGATGGATACCGGCGAGGTGGAGGTGATTTCCACCGAACTGCGCGTGCTGAATGAGAGTCGCGTGCCGCCGTTCGCTCCCGGCGACGCCAACCTGAACGTGAACGAAGAGGTGCGGCTGAAGTACCGCTACCTGGATTTGCGGCGTCCGGAGATGCACGCCAACATCGAGATGCGCCACCGCGTGACGCTGGCCATCCGCAATTATCTTGCGAGCCAGCAGTTCTACGAGATTGAAACGCCCATCCTGACGCGCTCCACGCCCGAGGGCGCGCGCGATTACCTGGTGCCGAGCCGTGTGCATCCCGGCGAATTTTACGCGCTGCCGCAGTCGCCGCAGATCTTTAAACAGCTACTGATGATCGGCGGCATGGACCGCTACTTCCAGATTGCACGCTGCTTCCGCGATGAGGACCTGCGGGCCGACCGCCAGCCGGAATTCACGCAGATTGATCTCGAGCTGGCCTTCCCGACGGAGAAGACCATTCACGACGTGGTGGAAGGATTCCTGGACGCGGCCTTCACCGCCGCCGGAGTCACCATTGAGCGGCCCTTCCCGCAGATGCCCTACGACGAGGCCATCCGGCTGTATGGCATTGACAAGCCCGACCTGCGGCTGCCGGCGATGACCGGGGTGAAGGACTTCTTCCCGGCCGA
>Ga0181528_10000355_pt1 | contig 35553 bp, 36 predicted proteins | sample PEATcosm2014_Bin_47_FD_119742 | JGI IMG/M metagenome (GOLD analysis project Ga0181528, IMG submission 119742) | Peatland microbial communities from MTU Mesocosm Facility, Houghton, MI, USA - PEATcosm2014_Bin10_10_metaG | ecosystem: Environmental > Terrestrial > Soil > Wetlands > Peat | place...
CCGAAGAACGGTACGGCCACAAACACGCATAGCGCCAAGGCAGCCGTGGTCGAGAGCGAACCAGTCGGCGGCTGGTAGCCGGGAATGACGGTGCAGAGGGCGGCTGCGCCGACAAATAGAAAGAGCGTGCCCAGAAAGCCGAGATATTTCTGGGGCTGACTCAGGCCTACCTCTTTGATTTGCTCCTCAATGCCGGTGACGACGATTTCCAGAAGGTTCTGCCAGCGGGAACGCTCCAGGCCGAAGGAAAGTTTGCGCGTGATGAGCTTTGAACCGCCGGCCAGCAGAAGCATCAGTGCCCACGTGAATAGAATGGTCGCGTTGAGTTTGAAAAACCCGTAATGCCAGAAAATGATTTCGTCGGGACTAAGATGCATGGCGGGCAGCCTGCTCCAAGTACGTTGGCTTTTCAGCTACTCGGGTGAGAAGCGTCACGAGAATGCGTGCCATGACAAATCCAACCAGGCACACCAGCAGCCTCTCCCAATGACCACGCCCGATGAAATAAAAGCCGCCCAGGGCCACGCTGTTTCGCACCAGAAAACTGCCGAACATCAGAAGTGCCGGCCGTTTCGACGAACCCATTCTGCGGACAGTCCACCAAAGGCCGCCGAAGAACACGCCGCCCAGTAAGACACCTGTCACCAGAGCCAGCACCAGACTCCAAACTTCAGTCATCGTCCTTCCCCTGTTCTTCGTGCATCTCCTTGTCTTCCTTGCTCACCCAATGCCACGCATTGAAACAGCCAATGGCCAGGCCGGCGACGAGCAGTGCGAGCGTCCAGGAGTGCTTCCCCGCATGGTGTTTGTCCAACCATAGACCCAGCGCCGCGCCAAGCAGCGTTGGAACCACCACCGACCATCCGATAAGCCCCATCATCCCCAAGCCAAACCAGACGCCCTGCGTGGAGCTACGCGCCCTGAGCTTACGTGCTGCCTTCGCTTCTACCTCCCGACCGAATGCGGTCTGGTCCTTCGCGCTATCGGTTTCCGATGGTTCACTCATGGTCAAACCCCGCCAATCGGCGGATGAAATCGCTCTCCATTCTTGCCATCACCGAGCGGACGTCCTGCTCCTGCTCGTTGAGGTTCAGGAACTCTCGATCCACCGCTTCATGGAGCTGGCCGAGGTCCGTTCCGCCGATAGCATTGCGCACCGAGACGAGCACGTTCACGCCGGTCTTGACCAGCACCCCCTCGTCCACGGCAACGTAAACCTCTCCTTCCCCTTCGTTTTCGTAGATCAAGATCCCGGGTGCGAGCGCCGCAACGCAGTCGAGCCGGTGCGGTAAGAGGCCGAACGAACCCTCGCGATTCTCCGCAACGATGCGCGAAACGCCCGCTTCCTCAGCGAAGATCCGGTACGGCAGGAGGATCTTAAGATTCATGAGGGCTGCCTGCGGCATCCGCCACCTCCAATTTTGGTTTCGGCTCGGGCTTCGGCTGCGCTTCGGCCTTGGCCTTGGGATCGGCGGCAGCCTTCGGGTCGCCCTTGGCCTCCGTTTTTGACACTGGCTCGGCGTTGGCTTCAGTCTTACCGGGTTTGGCTTTTGCCTTCGCTTCGTCAATCGCACCGATCATATAGAGGGCGCTTTCCGGGTAGTCTTTGAATTCATCGCGCAGGATACGTTCGCAGCCATCGAGCGAGTCTTTGAGGCTGACGAGCTTGCCTTTGATGCCGCTGAACTGCTCGGTGGCAAAAAACGGCTGGGTGAGGAATCGCTCCAGCCGTCGGGCGCGGGCGACGACTTTGCGGTCCTCTGGCGCCAGTTGTTCCAAGCCGAGCATCGCGATGATGTCCTTGAGGTCTTCATACTGCGCGAGCGTCCGCCTGATTTCCTGCGCCAGAAGATAATGCCGCTCGCCTACGATGCCGGGCGTGGCCATCTTGGAGTTGGATTGCAGCAGATCGATAGCCGGATAGAGTCCTTGGCTCGCCCGCTTGCGCGAGAGCACGATGGAAGTAGAGAGATGCGAAAACGTATGCACCGCCGCCGGGTCGGTTAAGTCGTCAGCTGGCACATACACCGCCTGAATCGACGTGATGGCGCCGGTGTCGGTATTGGCGATGCGCTCTTCCAATCCCGATAACTCGGTGCCCATCGTGGGTTGATAGCCCAGACGCGAGGGCATTTGGCCCATCAAGCCCGACACCTCCATACCGGCCTGTATGAAGCGGAAGATATTGTCGATCAGCAGCAACACGTCCCGATGCTGGTCGTCCCGGAAGTACTCGGCCATCGTCAACGCTGCGTGGCCCACGCGAAACCGGGCCCCTGGCGGTTCGTTCATTTGCCCGTACACCATCACCATGTTTGGCAGTACGCCCGCTGCCTTCATGTCACGGTAGAGTTCCTCGCCTTCGCGGCACCGTTCGCCTATCCCGCAGAAGACGCTGACGCCCTTCTGGTGCTCGATCATGTTGTGAATCATCTCCGTGAGCAATACGGTCTTGCCCACGCCCGCCCCGCCGAAGAGCCCGGACTTGCCGCCGCGCTCCAGCGGCACCAGCACGTCGATGACCTTGATCCCCGTCTCGAAGACCTCGGACTTGGTGGAGCGTCGCGCCAACGGCGGCGGGGCTCGGTGGACAGTGCGCCATTGGATATCCGTCGGCGCATCTTGGCGATCGATCGCGTTCCCGAAGACGTCGAACATGCGCGAGAGAGTTCCCATCCCGACCGGCGCTTTCAATGGTCCGCCCGTGTCTTGCACTGCGCTGCCGCGCACCAGGCCTTGGGTGGGCGTCAACGCGATTCCACGCACTTGATGCGCGTCGAGTTGAGCTAAAACCTCGATGGCGATTTTCCCGTCCATGTCGTGCAGTAGGGAGTAGATCGGCGGCAAATGCTCTTCAAACCTTATATCTACGACGCTGCCACGCACTGAGACCACCGCGCCGAGGTTCGAAGAACTGGATTTGTTCCCCATACTTACTCCTGCTGAGCGAACGTCATCTGAGCTCAGGCTCGCGCCGCCTCTCCGCGAGTGGTCTCCCTCTGCGCTGTACCTCCCGATCCAACTTGCAATTCCAAAGCTGAGGAAGCTCCACTCCGTACTTGTTGCCTAATGCAGGGACTCGATCAGCCTGTGCTTGAGCTGTCAAGCTCCATGGCCAAGCGTCGACGATCCCGGTCGCTTCCGTGGCATTCCCGCACGAGTTCAACGAGCGAGGGCGAGCCTCCCCGCGCGCAATCTGTTCACCGAATCATGCTGTTGAAAGGCTCGTTACCACACGAAACAAGAGGTGCTGCCGCTAGGCTCGCGGACGCGGCCGGTTTGGACCGAGCTATCGCTTATCGGCGTTATGTTCTCGCGATCCACTCCGGGCAAGCGCGGCTCGGGACCACTGCTCGCTTCGACCTCCAACGCGCCGTACCGGTTCATGATAGCCGCGGCTGCATCGACCATTTCGACCGAACCTGTCGCGAAAACCAGGGCTCCTCCGCGCCGCAGTCCGTCGAGGTAAGCCTTCTCTTCCGCTTTAGTCGCCCCGATCCTGGTTAACTCCCGGGTCAACTCGACTTCGAAATCGAGCCGCGGGAAGCTCATCACACCGGTAACGTCGAACGTCGCCGGCTCCTCCAGTTCGCGAACCTCTTTCCGGGGGAAACCCAGGGTCTCGATTTCGCGGATGATATCGTCCACCAGACCAGGATTCTCAAACAACCCAACCGCAGTCTTCGGCATGATACGACCTCCATCGCAAAGTATTCGAATCACTTATTTCAGTGGGCATTGCCTGCAAGGGGCCTAACCCGTCTTCGAGACGCCGTTGCTGCACTTGGAAGCAGCCCTTTGAGCTGGATGCAGTTGGAAGCGCAACGGCGAGTCTCTAAAGCATGGTTAGCACTTCAGGCACCACTCGGTGACAGTGGAGCGAGGAAGCACTAATGCCGTTCCTTTCGGGGCGGAACCCGGGAACGTAGTGTTCTTATCGTCGACATTCGCGAGTGCGGGACGACAGAATCCGCACTCTATGTGCAGCCTTTGCATCTCGGCTTCACTGATTTCCCGCTAAGGTTTCACTCTGGCCAGCGGACATCTTCTTTTGCTCATGCAGTTCTCGAAATCAGGGGATTGTCCACCCCGAGCATGAGGAACGCCCGCGGGGGTATCGCATTCGGATTGGAAGGAAGGTTCTCCCGGGGCATTTCAGCCGAGGCGCTTGCGCTCAGAGCTGCTCCGTGGGCTCGTCCGGCGGAGCAGATCATATTGCAAGGAACGTGAACCGCGAGGGATTAGAGACAACAGTAAAACGCGAACCCCCAGCCAATGAATGGATGGGGGGGCGCGTTTCGGTCTTCTGATTGCGATCGGGTTCGGCGGACTCGGAGGGCCGCCCACTTGTCCCAGTTTGGGCTGACGCAACCTCGCACAGGAATCAGACTGCGACGAACAAAGTGTTGCCTTGCCTGTTGACCAGCAGAAGCGTCGGACCGTCCTTCTGGCCCGAAGCCATTGCGTGATCGAAGTCCTGGACGTTCTTCACGGATTGCCGGTTGACCTGCTGAATCACGTCGCCGGTAAGCAGTCCTGCATCCGCAGCGCGGCTGGAGGGATCGAGCTCCGCTACCACCACGCCCTTGGTTTCGGGCGCCAGTTTCATCTCCCGCGCGGTGTCTGGCGTCAGGTTTTCAACCGAAACGCCTTCCAATGCACTATCCTTCCCATCTTTATCGAGTGAGGCGCGCTCTTCCTTAGACGGGAACTCGCCCATCTTCACCATCACCTGTTGCGGTGTGCCGGCGCGGAGGACATCCAGTTTCACCGTTGATCCTGGCGAAAGCAAACCAATCTGAAGGCGCAGTTGATTGGCGTCGTCAATCGGCTTCTCGTTCACCTCAAGGATGATGTCACCCTGCTTCAGATCGCTGTGCGAGGCCGGACTGTCGGCCGTAATGTCACTGACAACGGCGCCTTTCGCCTCCTTCGCTCCGAACGCCTTGGCCATAGCGGGGGTTACGTCTTGAGGCAGGATGCCGAGGTAGGCGCGCTCGACTTTGCCGTTCTTCAGAATCTGGTCCATCACGTGGCGAGCCAGATTAACGGGAACCGCGAATCCGATTCCCTGGTTCCCGCCGGAATTGCCCGAGATGATCGCGGTGTTGATTCCAATCAGGTGTCCTTCGTCGTCGATCAGCGCTCCACCGGAGTTGCCGGGGTTGATCGGCGCGTCCGTCTGGATGAAGTCCTCGACTTCCTCAATGCCGAGGTTGCCTCGGCCCATCGCGCTCACGATCCCCGATGTCAGGGTCTGACCCACTCCGAACGGGTCGCCGATGGCGAGTGCTATGTCTCCAACCTGCACTTTGGATGAATCCCCGAGCGTCACATACGGGAAGTTGGCCCCGTCAATCTTGAGCACAGCGATGTCCGTGCGTGGATCGGTACCGACGACCTGGGCCTTCATCTCGCGCTTATCGCGAAGGGTGACCGTAATCTCGGTTGCATGGTCCACAACATGGTTGTTGGTCAGCACATAGCCCTCGGGGCTCACGATTACACCGGAACCCAAACTCTTCTCACGTCGTTCCTTTGGGATATTGAAGTGGTGGGAACCCTCGTCGCCAAAGAACTGGCGGAAGAACGGATCCATGGACGGCTGGCCCCGCATACCGCTGGTTTCTTCTTTGGCAATGCGTGACGAGGAAATGTTTACCACGGCTGGCAGCACTGCCTTCACTACCCGGGAATAACCTCGCGCATCCTCACTGCCCGAGTGCGCCGCTTCTTTGATTGAGGCCATCGGCCAGGCCCCTGAGTGAACCTGCCCAGTGGCGACGGCAGCCGCACCGAGGGCGCATCCAATTGTTAAAGCCGCTGCGGCGAACAAGACCGCCTTCGGGCGGCTAAACAAAAATTCCCTGAGTCTCACTTTTGCCTCCTGTTGGCGGCCTCCCAATACCTTCGGGAGGCTGGCCGGCCAAAAAACCTTAGTTCCTCGTACGGCTCAATTCCAGGCTAGTGCCGCATACTTTCCAAACCCATCGCCTTCGAAGGGGGGAACGGAGACCCTGCAGAGGGGATGGCTGCAATCCTGTCGAGGCAGGATGCGGAGTCCCACCCCCCGCCGGCGGTGCAGCGTCTACTGCCAGAAAGCGATATCGGACAGGCGGCCCGCAACTCTACACTGAGGCTGGTAGGAAGGAGATCTGGACAATGAATCAGGACACGGAAGGGTTCTGCAGACAGACCATCTCACTGGACAGCCGCACCGGGCGGCTCCAGCAAGCGGAACTCGGAAGCGTTCCATTGTTTGACGCAACACGACGCTTCTCCTGTGCATTCCTGTCCACATCAACGAAAGATGCGGCCAGGTTGAACCGTCAGCTATCGGCGGTCGGGATCCGTGTTTACCTCGCGCACGACACTCGTGAGGCGGAAATGCTATTGGCGATTACCAGCGCGAGGATACTGTTGATTGACATCGATCGCACGATCGAGCCGTGGCTGGAGATTCTGCAAACACTTCAAGAATCGCACCCCGATGTACCCAAGGTCGTGCTTACAGCCCGGCACGAAAGCGCCTGGTCCCTGATCCTTCCCCGGTTGGCGCTCGATGTTGTCCCCAAGCCTGTCCATCTGGGAGACCTTTTGGGAGCACTTGAGTCGGCCCACTCGATAGAAGAAGAGATGAACGATCCGAAACGTGCGGAAGAGAGGATCAGGCAAGTGCTGGCGAAGATCCGCTCCGCATCACCAGAGCAGACAGCGAAACAGTTCCGCCCGGACATTGAAAGGACCATCGTTTCCACCCCGCATTCCCTCTGGCGCTCAACCTTGGCACGCCTGTCTGCCATGATGGTCAGGGTGACTCATGTCTGGTGGAAATTCGCCTGTCATCGAATCCGAAGACAAGATTCTCATGCCTGAACCGGCGCTGGAAGCCGCGCACCGCCGCACCCGGCTGATCCTCGCTGTAGGCCTTGGGGGCATGATCCTCCTGATGCTCGCAGCGGGAATCGACGCGGTTCGAGTGCTCCATGATATTCGTGAGCAGAGCGACCTCATCCGGGCGGACGCTCTCGCGCATACTGGAACGCTGGCTTCGATCCGAACCAAGCTTCTGCTGTCCGATACGGTTGTCCGCGACTATCTGTTAGATCCCGACGAGAACCGAAGCGCGGAACACAATAGCGAATTGCGTGTGGTTTGGGCGGATCTGGAACGGGGTCTCGATACCTACGCTACAACTCCCAATGCCAGCGAGGCCGAGCTGGCTGCTCAATTGAGAAAGAAGATCGAGCGCTATTGGGAATCGATTAGCCCTAGCCTGAGTTGGTCGAATCGCGAACGGAGGGCGTCGGGTCTGGCTTTTTACAGCTCGGCCATCCTGCCGAATCGGGTTTCCATCCTGGAAATCACGACGGAGATCGATAGTGCGCATTTACGGCAGGAGGCGGATGGAGAGTCGCGGATGACCGCCAGATTCGGCAGCCTGCGCTCGGAGCTGCTTTGGACGTTCATCGTCAGTTTGTGCGCCGCGACGATTCTCGCAATTGGAAGTGCATTCTACATTTCCCGGCTTGAGGGAGAAACTCGGCTGCGATATGACCAGATTGCCGCCGGCCGTGTCGAAATGGGAAGACTGTCCCAGAGCCTCGTCGCGGCTCAGGAGCAGGAAAGGAAGTCCATTTCACGCGAGCTCCATGACGAGGTGGGACAGACACTCAATGCCTTGCTCGTCGATGCCGGAAATCTCGAAAAGCGCATCCCAGAGAGCGATGCGCAGAGCCGGCAACTCCTGAACTCCATCCGGCGGCTTGCCGACACCAGCGTCAACGAGATCCGCGACATCGCTCTCTTGTTGCGGCCTTCGATGCTGGATGATCTGGGTTTGACCGCCGCGATCCAATGGCAAGCGCGCGAAGTATCCCGGCGAACCGGCCTTGCAGTCAGGGTTTCGGCAGAGGCCGTGGCAGACGATCTGCCCGAAGGGCTAAGCGTTTGTCTTTACCGGATCGCGCAGGAAGCGCTACAAAACGTGACGCGCCACGCTCAGGCCAAAACGGTCCATATCGAACTGAAGCAAACTCTCGATCGGCTGGTTCTAAGCGTGCACGACGATGGAATCGGATTTGACGCAGAAAACGTTCGCGGCCTCGGGGCCGTTGGGATGGAAGAGCGCCTGCGCCAGATTGGAGGGGTCCTGCGAGTCACGTCCCAACCTGGCAAGGGGACCACTCTGGTCGCGGAAGTCCCTGTCCCATCTCGGGGTCACTCGGCAGGCTCATGAGATGATCCCTTTGCGCACCGCATAGAGGATTAGCTCTGGAACCGAGTGCAGATTCAGCTTTTCGAGGATGTTGCCTCGATGGCTCTCGACCGTGTACAGGCTGAGTTTCAGGAGATTCGCGACTTCCTTGTTCGTTCTTCCTTCGGCCACCAACTGCAGGACCTCCTTCTCCCGCGGAGTCAGCAGGTCGTAGCTGTCTTCGACCTCCTGCTTCGCCACTTGGCGCATATAGTCCTCCAGTAACATCCGGCCGATGACGGGGCTGAAAAACGACTTCCCCTCGGCAACCGCGCGAACGGCCTGAATCAAGTCGGCTTCAGCCGAGTTCTTCAGCAGATAGCCCTTCGCGCCAGCCTTAAGTGCGCGCAGAACATAGGTCTCGTCGGAGTGCATGCTGAGAACCACCACGGCGATGGCGGGAGCCGCAGTCACAATTTGCTGCGTTGCCTCGATGCCATTTAGCAACGGCATTCCGATATCAAGGACGGCTACGTTGGGATGCAGAGAGGCGGCCAAGTCAACCGCCTGGCGGCCGTCTTCGGCCTCGCCGACCACTTGGAAGTCCACCTGTTGCTCGAGCAGGAGCCGTATCCCGCGGCGCATGACGGTGTGGTCGTCAGCGAGAAGAATGCGAATGCGTCCCATACTTGTCGGACGGTCTCCAGGGGCTCCTTCCGGACTATGAATTTCAAAACGCTCCATTACTTCATTTTCACGATGATGCCTTCCACTTCTTCTGCCCCCTTGGAATAAAGCCTTTCTTCATCGGGGGCAAGCTCCCGGAGCAATCTCAGAAACTCTCCAGCATGGACACGTTCCTCGTCCGCTATGTCCTTGAGCACATCCATGGCGAGCTTGTTGTCGGTCGACTCGGCAAGCTGCATGTAAAGCTGAACCGCTTCGTACTCCGCGGCCACCATGAAACGAATTGCTCTGACTAGCTCCTCCTCCGTGAGCTTCCTGTCGTTTGCCAATCCTGAAAAGGGAGATCCGAACTCTGGCATGTTTATTCTCCTATGATCGTTTGTCTACTCCAGCGTTGATGTGCAGTGCGGGGCCGACCTTCAGCGCGTTATCCGCACAAAGTGGCGACGGTAGGACGCGCGGAGATGAACTCTCGATCTTGTCATTGCTTTTCATTGTTCCTCCTCTGTGATGCGGTGTTGAATTCCCGAAATCGGGCACGTCACACCTTCCCTTCCGGCGGGTCGGCGGCTCCTCCCGGCGGCAGGAGATCCGGCAAGTCAAGGCGCGCCACGCCAATCCGGCTGTCTGCCATCCCGTAGTAAACGTCGAAGCGGTCCGGTGAGCCAAGATCGTCCCGCCGGTCGATGCCGGTGGGGAACACGACGTTTGAGACAACTCCGTGACGTTCTTGCGGCAGCACCGGCGCCAATACCGGCTCGGCCGAACGATAGCGGATCACACGCGGATGATCCTTCGAGAGCACCATCACTCCGGCCGAGTAACACAGCGCGTGTCCGGCGTGCCCCGGCTCCACCACTTCGCTCACCCCGTGGTAAACGACCAGCCAGCCATGCCGAGTCAGGATCGGCGGAGTGCCGCCGCCGATTTTGAGCCGCTCCCAGGGCGCCACCGGAGCCGCCAGCCGGTGATGACAGGCAAACGGGCCGAGGCGGTATGGTTCACGACCATCCAAAGCCATTCGGCTGTATGAAATCCAGATGCTCTCCCGATCGAGATCCAACTCACGGACAGCGGGATGGCAGGCGGTTTCCTCCGGACGAGTGCCGGGGAAAAGCGGCCGGTGGAGCATGGCCAATTCCGGGTGGCCAGTTGGATTAGGAATAGCGACGGGGAAAAGGCTGGCATCTTTGTCATCCACGTCGCCGATTTCGATGCCCTGATACAGGCCAAAGGTCGCGAGCCCCAAACGCTGCCAGTGGAAGAGGTCGACCGATAGGGCCATTGCAATCCGTGGGCCTTCTGGCGAAAATGCCGTATAAGTCATCAGGTAGCGCTGGAGCGGCTCCACGAACGTGATGCGGGGATCCTCGCAGCCGCCACCGCCGCCGGGCCGGCGCTCATAGTCGGCCTCTGGCTCCAGAGCGATGCCGAGCCGCTCGACGCCTGCCGGATCGCCGGCGTCGTTGAACCGCACTCGTGCGATTCCGATGCGCGAGTAGTTCCCCTTCGCAACCAGTCGCGGGAAGAGGTAGAGTTTGCCGTCAGGGCCACGAGCGGCAGCGGGATTCAGGACGCCTTCGATCTCTTGGGGATTACTTGGTTCCGGTTCCATCACCAGCCCCAGGCGCTGCAGCTTGAATCCACTCATTGACTCCCCTCACAAGAGCGCGTCTGTTGGTCACCATCCAGGCAAGCGATGATCGCTTCGGTAACCGGCTTAGTCTCCTGGGGACCTCGAACTGCAATAGAAGCAACACCTGCTTCCTTAGCCGGATAGTCGTTTCCTCCGACGAACAAGGCATCCCCTATGTAAATCATCTCTTTCAATGAGATACCCAAGAGGTCTCGTAGCTTTCTTATTCCGTAGGCTTTGTCAATGCCTGGTTTGGTTATATCAATGGATGTCGCGCCACCCATTCGGACAGAGAACTCAGGAATAGACGTGTCAAGGATCGCTTTGATCTTCTTCCGCTTGGCAAAATCTGGATCCCATTTGTCCTTTTCTTCTAAGGGAGCTTGTTGACCCAATGCGGAAAAGGTTATTTGGCTTCCCCGGTCTTCGATTACCTCTCCCCACACCTTTTCGACCTTGAATTCCGCTTGCTCGACAGCCTTCTTTAGAGAACTGACGATCTTCTCTTTTTCATCCGGCGTGAAATCCTCAGAATACAGTTTTGTCCAATCATCATTGTATTGGTAGAACTTCGTTCCACATGTAGGAAGAAGCGATAAATTCAACAGGAGTTTGTCATGGGGAAGGTTGGAGAGCAATTGTTTTTCAAATTGCGGCCAATCGCCTCCGGAAATGATCGCCACTTTGACGATACCGAGAAGTTCATGCAGCAGTGCAGACATATCGGAGTCAAGAGGCGATTTACTTTCGGCAAGCGTACCGTCCAGATCAAAAACAATCAGCTTTTTCACTACTCGCCCACCCCCGAATTCTTGCGATCTCAACCAGAGTTTCCCACGCCGCGATCCATCCCTTGGTTGCGCAGTCGGATTATTCTGGTAGCGCTATCTCCAACAAGCTCACAGCATTGCACGGCCGGAAAGCACACGCTCCGGCCACCGCCGGCAAGAGCCACACCTCACCCTTCGCGACGGCATAAGTGGCGCCGCTGTGCTCGACGTGACCTGCGCCCTCAATGCATACCAGCACGCGCGGCGCACCCGCGGCGCCGACAGTGAACGGAGTTTGTCCGCGCAGGCGCCACAACCGGAAGGGATCACATTGAAAGAGTCCTTCGCGCTCCACCGGTGTCGCCGTTTCCATCACAGGCGTCACCAGGCCGGCGGGGCTCTCCGCAAAATCAATGCAGGCGAGTGCCTGCTCGACTTGGAGCGCCCTCGGCTGACCTGTTTTGGCGTCGACATGGTCCCAGTCGTACAGGCGAAACGTCACGTCGCTGTTCTGTTGAACCTCAAACACCACGACGTCGCCGCCCAGAGCGTGAACCGTCCCAGCCGGCAGGAAAACGCCGTCGCCGGACTTGGGAGTAAAGCACGCGAGGCGGTCGACCACCGTCCCATTCGTGAGTGCTCGCCGCAGATCTTCCGCGGTTGTGCCTGGCTTCAGGCCCGCATAGATACGGCTTTCTGTCCCGGCCTCCAGCACGACCCATGCTTCCGTCTTCCCAGTCTCCCCCGCTGGCAGCAGGTCCGGATGCGCATCCGATGGATGCACCTGGACCGAGAGCATTTCGCGCGCGTCCAGGAATTTGAGCAGCAGTGGGAAGCGGCGGAAACGCTGGGCCAGTTTTCCCAACAGTTGCTCTGAAAACTGCTCCATCAATTGGCCGATCGTCCGCCCTTTGAGCGATCCATTGGCAACGCGGCTCTGATGGTCGTCGCGGTCGCTGAGTACCCACGCTTCGCCGATGGGGCCATCGCCCGGCAGCGGTGCGGCGAGCAGGCTGGCCAAACGCCGGCCACCCCACAGCCGATACTGGTAGATTGGCTCGAATCGTAAGGGATACAGAAGCGTGTCATTCATGGAATATTTGCTGCACCCCGGGCATAGCCAGTATGCCATTGACATTGGCCACTACTTCCTACGCCGAAGTTTCAGGTTCCCCTTATCACTTGAGATAGCTGCTCGATTGTAATAGTCCAGAGGCGGTCGCTACGGCCCAATAGCACCCGGTAACGGCCGCTCCGGATGGCGGCGGGGAACCAAAGCTAAGTTGTCACTCATGACGTAGACTGTGATGGCAACGAACATAAGAAATAAGGCGACCCAGAAACGCCAATCGCGATGCGCGCGTTTCCAGTAAGGAAGCTGGCGCTGCTCAACGCTATCGGGATTCAGCTCATCATGCTTTGGGTGACTGTGTTTATTCTCGCTCATTGGTTTCAGGTCTTCTCGCTTCCATCTTGAATGATCTTGGCATTACATTCTTAATCCGCGGATTCATCCATTTCCGGATTCGAATGTCTGGTAAGTCTTTCTCCCATTAGTGAATGTAGTACATTTACTCCGTGAACTTGGCCTGCACCACCTGTTTCAAGCCGCTTCTCTAAGCACATAATGATGTTATGTTATCCCATAGACAAGCCATAGAAAGCACTGTTTGTCATGCTTCTATGCTTTCCATCGCGGCGTTGTATTCGCCGCGCCGTGCAGCCCGGTTGCAGTTGGCGCGATGATAAAGCGCCTTTTGAGCCGTCAACGCGTGCGCCTGCTCGCCTCTCCAAATCTCTAAAGCCGGCTGCTGGATGGCCCGGGCAAACGAAAACGCCAGCGCCCAAGGCAGTCGCGACTTGAATATGGCATTCATGGCGTTCAAACGGGCCGAGGCCAGCTCACTGGGTTGGCCACCCGACAAGAATGCGATCCCCGGAACGGCAGCGGGGACAGCCCGCAAAAGACATTTCACGGTGGCGTCGGCCACTTCGTCTACCGATTCCTGCTTGGGGCAGGCCAATCCCGGAACCACCATGTTGGGCTTCAGGATGATCCCCTCCAGCATTACCCGTTGCGTGTAGAGTTGGCTGAAAACCGTATGCAGGACATCCTCAGTTACCTTGCAGCAGCACTCCAGCGTATGGTCGCCGTCCATGAGCACTTCCGGTTCGACGACGGGCACCAGACCGGCTTCCTGGCACAACGCGGCATAACGCGCCAGGCCTTGCGCGTTGGCCTCAATGCAGCCCCGGCTGGGAATGCCATCGCCGATAGTAATCACCGCGCGCCACTTGGCAAAGCGGGCGCCCAATTGAAAATAAAGCTTGAGACGGTCGCGCAATCCATCCAGACCCTCCGTGATCTTTTCTCCGGGATGAGCCGCCATGTCCTTTGCGCCGGTATCGACCTTGATGCCGGGAATGATGCCCGCCTGGGTCAGGACCTTCACAAACGAAGTGCCATCTTTCTTCTGCTGGTGGATCGTTTCGTCGAAGAGGATCGCGCCGCTAATCGACTCACCAAGACCAGGCGTGGTGACGATCAGCTCCCGATAGGCGCGCCGGGCCTCCTCGGTTAGAGGAATCCCCAACTTTGTAAATCGTTTGTTGCAGGTTGGCATGCTTTCATCCATGGCCAGCAGGCCCTTGTCGCCAGCGACCATCGCCATCGCGGTACTCGTAAGCTCTTGTGTGTTCATTTGGGGTTGCTCCATTTCCAATTTCGAATCTCCGGCAGATCCTCGCCATGCTTGTCGATGTATTGCTTGTGCTCGATCAGTTTGTCCTGCATGGTCTGCTTCAAGTACGCCCCCTTGGAGCCCAAATGCGGCAACCGGTCAAGCACGTCCTGCACCAGGTGGAACCGGTCCAGATCGTTCTGCACCCTTATGTCAAAGGCCGTCGTGATCGTACCTTCTTCGATGTAGCCCCGAACATGGAGGTTGCGGTTGGTCCGGCGGTAGGTCAGCCGGTGCACCAGCCAGGGGTATCCATGGAAGCCGAAGATGATGTGCTTGTCCTTCGTGAAGAGTGAATCGTAGTCCGTCTCGCTTAGCCCATGCGGGTGCTCGCTACTGGACTGTAGCTTCATCAGGTCGACGACATTGATCACCCTGATCCTCAGTTTGGGCAAATGCTCACGAAGGATGGAAACGGCGGCCAGAATTTCCAGTGTGGGTGTGTCTCCGCAACAGGCCATCACCACGTCCGGCTCGCCGTCCTGGTCGTTGCTGGCCCATTGCCAGATGCCAATTCCTTCGGTGCAATGCACGACCGCAGCGTCCATGGTGAGCCACTGTGGGAGTGCGTGTTTGCCTGCAACCACCACATTGACGTAATGCCGGCTGCGCAGACAGTGATCAAAGACCGACAGCAGGCAATTGGCGTCGGGCGGCAGGTAAACGCGCACGATGTCGGCCTTCTTATTGATCACGTGGTCGATAAAACCGGGATCCTGGTGCGTGAATCCGTTGTGATCCTGCTGCCAGACGTGGGAGGCGAGCAAATAGTTGAGCGACGCGATCTTCCGGCGCCAGGGTAATTCCAACGTTACTTTGAGCCACTTGGCGTGCTGGCTGAACATCGAGTCGACGATGCGAATGAATGCCTCGTAGCTGTTGAACAGCCCGTGCCGCCCGGTGAGCAGATATCCTTCCAACCAACCTTCGCACTGGTGCTCGCTGAGCATCGAGTCGAGCACGCGTCCGGCAGGCGCGAGGAATTCATCGGTCTTTACTTCCCGCGCGTCCCACTGTCGGTTGGTGACTTCAAAAACCGCGCCCAGGAGATTGGAGAGCGTCTCATCGGGACCGAAGACACGGAAATTGCGCTGATCCTGATTCAGCTTGGCCACGTCGCGTAGGAACTTACCCAGCACGAGCGTGTCCTGGCCATCTACGGCGCCGGGTGAAGGTACATCCACCGCGTGCGCGTGAAAGTCCGGCATGCGCAGGTCGCGCAATAGAATTCCGCCGTTGGCGTGCGGATTGGAGCCCATCCGGCGGTCGCCCTTCGGCGCCAATTCGGCCAATTCCGGCATGAGGCGGCCGTCTTCATCGAACAATTCCTCGGCCTTGTAGCTCTTCATCCAGCTCTCAAGCTGCTGGATGTGATCGGGATGCTCGGCGTCCACCAGAAGCGGCACCTGATGAGCCCGGAAGGTGCCTTCGACCTGCAAGCCGTCCACTACTTTGGGTCCGGTCCAGCCCTTGGGCGACCTCAGCACGATCATTGGCCAGCGCTGCCGGGAGGCGTCATTCTTGCTCCGCGCATTGCTTTGGATCTTCCGGATGTCCTCGATGGACTTGTCCAACGCAGCGGCCATCAGTTGGTGCATCGTTTCCGGTTCGTCGCCTTCCACAAAGTAGGGCGCCCAGCCGCAGCCTCGGAAAAACTGCTCCAATTCCTCATGCTCGATGCGTGCAAGGACGGTCGGATTGCTGATCTTATATCCATTGAGATGCAGGATCGGCAGCACGGCTCCGTCGGTAATCGGGTCGAGAAACTTGTTGGACTGCCACGCGGTCGCCAAAGGGCCCGTTTCCGCTTCACCGTCGCCCACGACACACGCCACGATCAGACCGGGATTGTCAAACGCCGCCCCGAATGCATGGCTGAGCGAGTACCCCAGTTCGCCCCCTTCATGAATCGACCCCGGCGTCGTGGGCGCAACGTGGCTCGAAATCCCGCCAGGAAACGAGAACTGTGTGAACAACTCCTTGAGTCCAGCCTCGTCCTGGCTGACGTTCGGATAAACCTCACTCCAGGTGCCTTCGAGGTACACGTTGCCCACAATCGCCGGGCCGCCGTGACCGGGGCCCGCGATGTAGAACATATCCAGGTCGTACTTCTTGATCACCCGGTTTAAGTGCACGTAGATGAAGTTCTGGCCCGGCGTCGTCCCCCAATGCCCGACCACGAGGGGCTTCACGTGTGACAGTTTCAGCGGTACCTTCAACAACGGGTTGTCGTAAAGATAGATCTGGCCAACCGACAGGTAGTTGGCGGCGCGCCAGTAGGAATTCATTTTCCCTAGTAGTTCTGGGCTCAATGGATTATCCGTCTGTGTAGCTTGCACGTCCTTTCTCAACATGTCGTTAGCTTCAACAGGCGTTGATGTATCTATAGGTTTGACAATGCTAGTTACAATCATTATTTAAGCTCCCGCTTGGGCATGCGCGGCATGCGCCCTCGATTCGATGCACATCATCAGGTCCTTCCAGGATTTGACGAAACCCACGGCACCCTCACGCTGCAACTGCCCGGCCAGTTTGGGGGCGTCAATGCCACCACGAGCGAAACGGTCCAGCACGGTCTCGCAATCACCGCCATCGACGGGCAGAGCATTTGAAACTTGCCCATGATCGGCGAACGCCAGCAGGGTGGCCTCCGGCATCGTGTTCACCGTGTCCGGAGCCGCCAGGTCATTGATGTATAGCGTGTCCGAAGCCTTCGGATCCTTCGTACCGGTGCTTGCCCAAAGCAGGCGCTGGGCGGCGGCGCCATGGGCGGCCAATTCCAGCCACTGCTGCGATTTCAGCAGTGTACGATAGGCCTTGTACGCCTGCCTGGCGACGGCGATGCCCAGACAATTGCTCAATCCCTCGGGCTCCTTACCCGCGACGGCTTTATCCCAGCGGCTAATAAAGATGGACGCAACGGAATGGACAGCCGGATTGAGACCGGCGTGGATCCGCCTCTCAATTCCCCGCATGTAAGCACCGGCGGCTTTTAAATACTGCTCGCTGGAAAAGAGCAAGGTTACATTGACAGGAATACCGGCAAAGATGGCGTCTTCAACCGCTGAAAGTCCTTTCGGAGTTCCTGGAATCTTGATAAACAGATTCGGACGGTTCGCCTCTGCGAATAACTGTTTCGCAGCCTCAAGCGTCTTCACTGGCTCGTCCGCCAAAAATGGGGATACTTCCAAGGACACCCAGCCGTCCACGCCATTCGTGGCATCGTGCGTGGGCCGGAACAGATCGGCGGCCTTTGTCAGATCTTCTATCGCAAGCCCGAAGAACAGCTTCTCACCGCGCTGCCCGGCTTGCATCTTCCCCCGAATCGCATCATCATAGAACCCGGTATCCCGGATCGCGTGATCGAAGATGCTCGGATTGGAAGTCAGTCCAGTGATTGACAGTTCACGAATGTAGCGTTCAAGCGTGCCGCTTATGAGTAAACCCCGTGTAATATTGTCGAGCCAGAGGCTCTGTCCCATGTGATGCAGTTGTTCAGTGGCTTTCACACCAATCTCCCGCTAAAAACTAAGACGGTACGTACAATTTGCAGTTATCACGCGCACGGCATGGGTATCTGCCTTACAGGACGCTCATTGGCAAGCTTGAACGCCGCTTAAAGACAAAGAAGAAGTATGTGCGGGTTCAGAGAGCCAATAGGGCGGCCTGCCGTAATGAGAGTACAGCTGATTTTCGTACTCTCGAGTGATCGGTTGGGACTCCACGTACTCCGGGCCGTTCATGATGGCTTCCCGTGAGAGGCCCACGCGAACCTTGGAATCCTTCCAACTCACCCGTTCGATCCATCCGGGTGAAATCAGTACCTTCTTGCCCGGCCACCAGTTTCGCGTTGCTACCTCGACATAGCGGACAGCCCAGGCTTGATCGTCCAAGACAAACCCGTCCAGGTGGCCGATTTCACCATCAGTTGCCGCCACGTGATAGCCAGTGACAACTTCTGCGCTGCGCAGATGCGAATCCGTCGATTCGCGCCGCACCCTGTCCGCCAGCGCTTCCGTAGGGGCAGACTTTGGAATAGCCAACCCCCCAGGGTAGTATGCCGGGCCCCAAAGATACGGACCGCTCCAATAATAGGGATACCCCAATGAGCCGAGGTATGCAGCCTCGTGCTGCCGGGACACGGTTTGATGCGTATTGACGTCAGGGCTATTTTCAACCTGTTTTTTCGTCAGTGACACATCCAATCGCTTGGTTTTCCAGTCCGTATGGACCACGGAAAATGGCGAGACCAGTACTCGCCTGGAGCCAAGCCAGTCGCCGGTTTCTACTGTGAGGTAGCGGATGGCCCATGTCTCATCGTCGAAATAGAATTGATCTACGATTCCAAGCTCGCCGTCCTTAGCCTGGATTGCCAGACCTTTCAAATTACTAGCATTCTTCAGCATTCTTGTGTCTCTCCCGCGTAGCTTCTTAAGAGTCTTATCCGCATCAACAGGAATCTAAATCATGTGCACTATCTGGCGGCTGTTGCTGCTACTTCGTGGAAGTGGAGCGTGACACTGATTGGCTGCGTGTTGTCAATAATAGCCTTTGCTTTTTCTACTTCCAGAGATGTGCCATGCACCATTAACAAGAATTGGTCCGTCTTAAGAGCCAATTCGTACTGAACGACACTATCCTTCGGAATCCCCATGCCGTATAGCCCCGCACCGATGGCGCTCAAACCTCCGAATACCACGGCGCCCTCCAATGCCCCTACAATCCAAGCGACCAGCGGGCCCGCCACCAGCACTGCGCCTAGTCCCGGAATGGCAAAGAAGGCCGACCCGAACAGCATCCCCCAGAAGCCTCCCCAAAATGCTCCAGTCTTACCCCAGTACTTCATGCGGTCGCCTACGTTGTAATAGCCCACCACGTGTTCATCTGTGTGGGAGTCCTTGCCAACAATGGACAAGCTGCGCATGTCGATCCCCGCGCGCTGTAGCTCCTTAACCGCTTCTTCTGCTCCGGTATGCGTGGCATAAACTGCTACCACCGCGTTCAATTCAGGCATTTCATATCTCCCTTGGTGTTTGCGCTCGCTCTGTGAACCTGGCAACGACCATCCCTGCGCGCGGTCGCTGCGCAGAAACACAGGCACTTTTGAATGCACGCACGTTGCCAAGCTGCTCAGGCGGGGAAGACCAAGCGGCTCATCGGGCGTCCGATCGGCGCCTCGTCACTCCATCCGGCTCACGCCACTGGATTTGTTGGCAGCGCATTTCCCGCGAGTTGCGCCCTGCAGGGCGCAACCGCTGACGACTGAAGGTCATATGACGCGGAATCTTCGATGCGAAGTTTAGAAACTCCGCATTCTTTTCCATACGGCGAAGCAGAGCGCTGGCAGCTTTCGTTTGCCGAAGGACCGGGGATTGCTGCTTGAGCTAATTCTGTCTGGAAGACTCCAGGCAACTTCTGCACTCGCGGTGGCAAGACCTGCACCGCTGCGGCCACCTCGCCCTTCTGCAGCGACAACGATTCTGCGGGGTTGCCAGAGTATTCCGCAAACTGTCTTTGCCGCGCTTGTGGTATTGCTCCTGCTCGAGGGTTGGGAGATGGTACCTATGGTGTCACGAAAAGAGCTGCGTCGGATGTGGTCATTGGTCAGCCCTCTAAATCCACAAATCTGGAAGTGATTGCGGCCGCTGTCCTCATCAGGTTTCGCATCGATCGGCTCATCGCTGCCAGATGATTCGGGCGTCTTCCAACGGGATCGCGACGCCGTCGCAGTACGGTATCACGCGTGCCGTATAGTCGGCAGCCGAGCGTGTTGCGGGCACTTGTGCTCGATAATTATAGCCTCCTGGTGCGCCTGCCAATTGCCCTTCGCGCTCCAGCTGCTGCCGTACTGGGACGCCGCCGTTGACGCCGTCGGCATAAAGTTCAACTCGCGCCGCATTCGGGTCGAGACCATTGAAGTAGACCTGAACCTCAAACACGTGCTGCTCCTGGTTGGTCTCAACCTTCATTTCACTAAAGCGAAGAGCGGACCACTCCTTTTCCAGGGCGTGCTGCCAATCGACCAATTGCCTGCCCACTATGCCCTTGCCGGCAGCACGGCCACGGTAGGTTGCCGCACACGGGAGGTAGTATTGCTCGGTGTATTCGCGCACCGCGCGGTCGGCGGAAAAGCGGGGTGTTAAGCTCGCCATGCTCTTTCGCATCCGCGCCACCCAGGCCGTAGGAATGCCCTGCTCGTCGCGGGCATAGAACTCGGGGATCACTTCCTGTTCGAGCAGGTCATACAGCGCTTCGGCTTCGACCTCGTCCCAAGCCTGATCATCGTAATGCTCCTGGCCGTCCCCCAACGACCACCCGACTTCCGGCGTATAGGCCTCCGCCCACCAGCCATCCAGCTCTGACAGATTGATGCCGCCGTTGACAAGCACCTTCATGCCGCTAGTTCCACACGCCTCCCAGGGCCGCCGCGGCGTGTTGATCCAGACGTCTACACCTTGCACGAGGTGTTCGGTCAAGAGCATGTCGTAATCATCCAGGAAGATCGCGTGGGGTCGCGCCTCGGGCCGCCGGATGAACTGTATCCATTCGTGAATCAGAGACTGCCCGGCCTCGTCCGCCGGATGGGCTTTGCCGGCGAGGATAAGTTGCACAGGCCGCTGCGGATTGGTTAGCAGGCGAAGCAATCGCTCCGGATCGTGCAGCAGCAGGTTTGGTCTCTTGTAAGTCGCGAAGCGGCGCGCAAAGCCCAGCGTCAGGATGTTGGGATCAAATAGATGCCTCGCGGCTTCGATCTGCTCCGATGGCTCACCTGCCGCGGCTATGTCGAGGGATAATTGCTCGCGCGCATATTCCACAAGTGTCTTGCTCGCGGCGATGCGAAATTGCCAGAGCCTGGCATCGGAGATGCGGCCGATGTCCTGCTCCATGCTTTGTGTCGTCCCGAGCCAGCGGTCTTTCCCGCATGCTTCCGTCCAAAGCTCATCGGCCGGAGCGGAGTCCCACGTCGGCATGTGGACTCCGTTGGTCACGTGTCCGATCGGGGTTTCGTCTTCTGGCCATTTTGGAAAAAGGGGCTGAAAGAGATGCCGGCTGACTTTCCCGTGCAACCAACTCACGCCATTCACCGCCCCGCTACCGTGGATAGCCAGGTAAGCCATATTGAAACTCTCAGCCGAGTCGCTCGGATTCTGGCGGCCTAAGGCCAGCAAATCGTAGATTGTAATGCCGAGCTTGTGTTCGGCATACGCCCGCAGGTACTGCTCAATGAGGGTGGGAGCAAAACGGTCAAAGCCTGCGGCCACTGCCGTGTGAGTGGTGAACAAGTTCCCCGCTCGAGTGACCGCCAGTGCGACTTCGAAAGGCTGTCCCGTATCTTCCATGAAGCTCCGGGCACGTTCCAGGACGGCGAAAGCCGCGTGCCCTTCATTCAGGTGGCAGACCTCCGGTTGGATTCCGAGCGCGCGCAACAGCCGCCACCCGCCGATCCCGAGCAGCATTTCCTGCTTGAGGCGCAATTCCGGCCCGCCTCCGTATAGCTCGCTCGTGATGCCTCGGTGAGCGGGGAAGTTTGCCGCGTCGTTGCTGTCCAGCAGGTAAAGCTTCACCCTGCCGACCTGGACCTGCCAGGCCCGCAGCCAAACGGAGTAGCCAGGCAAGGCGATCTCCAATCGCAACCACTCCCCGTTTGGTTGGCGCAACGGCGTGATCGGCAACTGTCCTGGGTCGTTATATGGGTAGAGAGCCTGCTGCTCTCCGTTCTTGTCGATCACCTGGCGAAAATAACCCTGCTGATATAGCAGGCCCACGCCGACTACCGGCACGCCCAGATCGCTGGCGGCTTTGAGTTGATCGCCAGCCACATTGCCAAGCCCGCCTGAATAGATCGGCAACGCCTCGCTCAACATGAACTCCATGCTGAAATACGCCGTACAGGTCAGCGGAGCCTGCGAATGATCCCGCTGAAACCACGCTGGAGCTTCCGCTGCGCGCCGGCTGGCTTCGACCAAGGCATCCACGCTCTTGCGGAAGACGGGATCGGCCAGTACACGCTGGATCTGGTCGCGCGAGACCGTCTGCAAGACGACCCAAGGGTTGTGCGTGATCTCCCACAGTCTCGGATCGAGTTGCCGCCATACTTCGTCGGTGGCATGGTTCCACGACCAATGCATATCCAGGGCAAGCTCCGCCAGGGAATCGAACCCCTCAATTTCCGTAGGTAAGAGTTGGTATAAAGGGTGGCTGGCGCGGGTCTGTTTGCTCATGATTCTGGCTCCTGGCGAATCTTCGAATCATCCGGTGGGGCCGGGCGCTTCGGTGTAGTATGTCGTGACGAGACAGGCTGGCGTTCCAACGAGGAGACTTGCCACATCACTTTTTGGTCATGGCGTGTCTTTCCAGGTCCGCCACTTTAGCTAGTCGGCGACGATGACGCTCAGCGCCGCTGAACCGCGCGGCGAGAAATGCTTCAACCAATTCCCAGGCGAGTGCGTGACCAACTACCCGGCCCCCGAGGCACATCATGTTCAGGTCGTCATCCTCGACGCCCTGGTGCGCCGAAAAGCCTTCATGAATCAGGCAGGCTCGAACTCCCGCGACTTTGTTGGCGGCAACCGATGCCCCCACACCGCTTCCGCAAATCGCCACGCCGCGATCCACTTCTCCGGAGGCCACTGCGCGGGCCAGCGGAATGACGAAATCGGGGTAATCATCGTCCGGTCTCAGTTGCTGGTCCCCGAACTCGATCACTTCATGACAGGCTTCGCGCAACATCCTGACCAGATGCTCCTTTAAATCGTAGCCTCCGTGATCGGCGGCGATGCCGATCAGCTTCGGCGTTCTTGGCAAGCTTGTCAGGAAATCAGACATGTGCCCTCCCGATCGATTCGAGCGCTGGATAATCAGTGTAGCCTTTCTCGCCTCCACCATAGAAGGTCGATTCGTCCGGGGTGTTGAGCGGCGCGCTCAGCCGGAAGCGCTCAGGAAGGTCGGGATTCGCGATGAACAACCGCCCAAACGCAACCGCGTCGGCTGCGTCCTCCGCAACGGCACGCGTCGCGGTTTCGCGGTCGAAGCCGTTGGCGACAATCATCGGCCCATCGAATTCCCGCCTGAGCGCCACCAGGGGCACAAGCACCGCGCCGTGGCGCACATCGTCTTCCGTGGACACGATCAAATGTGCGTAGGCGAGTCGAAAGCGATTCAACTTCTGGAGGACGTAGCTGAACGTGGCCAGCGGGTTCGAATCGTGCATGTCATTGAACACGCCTCCAGGCGAGAAGCGAATTCCCACGCGGTCAGCACCCCACACCTTCTTGACGTCTTCGACCACTTCCAGCGTGAGCCTGGCGCGGTTCGCGACGAGGCCGCCGTAATCGTCGGTGCGGCGGTTCGTGCCATCACGCAGGAACTGATCCAGCAGATAGCCGTTGGCGTTGTGAATCTCGACGCCGTCGAAGCCCGCGGTCTGAGCGCGTTGAGCGCCGGCGGAATACTGCGACACGATGCCAGGTAACTCCTCCGTCTCCAGGGCGCGCGGTGTAACGTAAGGCTGCATGCCGGTTTCAGTGAGAACCTGGCCAGACCTGGGTGCGATGGCGCTGGGCGCGACCGGCAACCCACCGTCCGGCTGGAAGCTCGGGTGGGAGATCCGGCCCATATGCCAGAGTTGAAGGAATATGCGGCCGCCGGCCTGATGCACGGCTTTCGTGACCCGCTGCCAGCCGATTACCTGTTCGTCTGTGTAGATGCCGGGCGTGTTGGGACAGCCCGTGCCTTGTTGGGAAACCGCCGTGGCTTCCGTGATGAGCAGGCCCGCGCCCGCCCGCTGCGTATAATACTCAGCCATCAACGGTGTTGGTACCCGGCCCGGGCCCGCGCGCATCCGCGTGAGAGGCGCCATCACAATGCGGTTGGGCGCTTCAATGGCGCCGAAACGAATGGGAGTGAAAAGAGTTGGAATACTCATGATTTTGGTGACCAATTAATGGTCGAGTTTACGTTGCAAGATGGGGATACAATCGCGCGCCAATGAAGACCAGGATGGTCGTGGTCAGGAGCATGACAGTGTAGTCGAGACTCAGGCCGAAGGTGCTCGTACTTCCGGCCAGCATGAAAGTGCGCAGCGCATCGACGACGTAAGTTAAGGGATTCAGGTGGGAGATGGTCTTCAGCCAGGCGGGCATCATGTCGGTGGGATAAATCGCGTTGCTCGCAAAGAAAAGCGGCATGGTGAGCACCTGGCCGACTCCCATGAAGCGTTCACGCGTCTTGACGATGCACGCGATGATCAGCGAGAACGTCGAGAACAACGTGGCGCCAAGCACGACGATCACTACCACGTTGAGGATTGCAAGCGGGCTCCAATTCAGTTTCACGCCGAGCAGCAGCGAGAGGCCGTAGACGACGGCAGCCTGCGACAGGCTGCGGACGCCAGCGGAGAAGCCTTTGCCGAGCACGAGTGCCGCGCGCGGCGTTGGGCTGGCCAGGAATTTCTGCACAATGCCGAGGTCGCGCTCCCAGATGACGTTGATGCCATAGAATATGGCAACGAAGAGAACGCTTTGCGCCAGGATGCCGGGGGCAATGAAATCCAGATAGGGAATGTTGCCCGTGTGCATCGCACCGCTGCGTGAGAACACTTGCCCAAAGATCAGCAGCCAAAGCGCCGGCTGCAAGGCGCGCGTGATGAGCTCCGTGAAATCGTGGCGCAGCTTGCGCAACTCAAACTCGGTGATGACGAACGTCTTCTCCACGAAGCCGGTTATGGGGTAGATGAAAGTAGTGGTCATAGGGTTGTGGCTAACCTAGGCGCTGGGCTGTTGCGCGTTCGGCGGATACGTCGCGGAAGGTGCCCCCGGAGTCGAGAGCGGTGCCGGCATAGTGGGTGAAGACTTCGTTCAGGGTGTGGCCGCCGCCAAACGAGGCTTCGAGTTCTTTGCACGTGCCAAGTGCTGCCACCTTGCCCAGATGCATGATCGCCATGCGATCGCAATGGCTCTCCGCCTCCTCAAGATAATGGGTGGTGAAGAACAGGGTCGTGCCGTAGTTGGCCCGCAGATCGACAAGATGTGTCCAGACGGCATCGCGCGCTATCGGATCCAGCCCGACTGTCGGCTCATCGAGGAACAGCACCCGCGGCCGATGCAACATGGACTGGGCGATTTCCAGGCGGCGGACCATGCCGCCGGAGTATTGGCCGACAAGGCGTCCGCCGTCGGCCGTCAGGCTCATGAACTCCAGCGACTCGCGGATGCGCGCCTCCTGCTCGCGATGTGGAACATCATAGAGTTTGGCGAAGATGAGCAAGTTTTCGTAGCCGGTCAGCGAACCGTCCACGGAGACCGCCTGCGGCACATAACCGATGGCGCGGCGAACGTCGACAGCCTGCGTTGTTATGGAGAAACCGGCTACTCGCGCCTCGCCCGAGGTGGGCGGCAACAGCGTGGTGAGCATCTTGATCGTCGTGGTCTTGCCGGCCCCATTGGAGCCAAGCAAACCGAAGACCTCACCGGCGTTCACTGAAAGCGACACGGCGTCGACTGCTGTAAATGCCCCGAAGCGGCGAGTCAGGTCTTTGAGTTCCAGCACTATTTCGCTCATGGTTCAGTGTTCGCCTCAAGCTAACTCCACGATCATCTTGCCGATGTTCTGCCCTTCGAAAAGGCCGATAAAAGCTTCCACCGCTTTATCGATTCCTTTCACGACCGTTTCCTGGTGCTTCACTCGGCCCGTTTTGAGATAGCCGCCGACTTCCTTCTCGAACTCGGCTTGATGGTCCATCCAATCCGAAACGATGAGACCCTTCATGGTGAGACGTTTGGTGATGAAGTTGAATAGGTTGGACGGGCCGGGTCGCGGCTTTTCTTCGTTGTAACCTGAGATCCCGCCACAGGCGATGATCCTGCCATGCACTCGCATGGCCGATAGCACTGCTTCGAGCATTTCGCCGCCCACATTGTCGAAATAGACATTGATCCCCTCCGGCGCGGCGAGATTCAACTGTTCGAGGAGCGGACCGGTCTTGTAATTGAAAGCGGCGTCGAACCCGCATTCTTCACGCAGAAATGTGAGCTTTTCCTCTGAGCCGGCTGACCCGATTACCCGGCACCTGCGCACTTTCGCCAGTTGGCCGGCCACGCTTCCCACCGCACCGGCGGCTCCCGAAATGAAAACGGTATCTCCCGCCCGGACCTCCACCAGACGCAATCCGGCCCAGGCTGTCATCCCAGTCATGCCCAAGGCGCCAAGGTAAGCCGAGAGCGGGTGGATCTCGCGGCTGACCGCATGCAACTGTCCCGGCGCGGCAACGAAGTATTCCCGCCAGCCAAAGTTCGACGTAACCGCATCGCCCGGCTTAAACTCCAAAGCGCGCGACTCGACAACCTCGCCAATCGCGCCGCCGTCGAGCGGCTTGCCTAACTCGAATGGCGGAACATAAGATTTTCCCTCGTTCATGCGGCCGCGCATGTACGGGTCCACCGACATAAAGAGGTTACGAACCAGTACCTCCTGATCTTGCAGTGGCTCCAGTTCGGTTCGCGCCAGGGTAAAGTTAGCCGCGGTTGGAAGCCCGTCGGGACGAGAGGCCAGACGAATCTCGCGGCTGATAATCTTTGACATAATCAACATCTCCTTCGACACATCGGGTGCAGATTCAAGCACTGCCATTTGGGTCACCGTGAATTCCCGCTTGGACAGTTCTTAACATCACCTGTATGCCGTGATGACCGCCGCAAATTGCGCTTGATGCGCTTTGGCATGCGGCGCCTCTCGCGGGACCTTGCGGTCGATAAGAAGCAACTTGAAGACGCTCAAACGGGCTGTTCTCCCCAAACAATCCGTTGTCAGGGCGGCATCATCTGGAATTTCGACGAATTGCCTGCCAAACCCGAGACGCTTCGAGAACAAAGGCATGGGTGCCGGCCGGGCACTGCGCATACGGGGCATGAACATGATGGGCCTCGGCCCATGCGAGTCCTGCGACGTCATGAGCCCGCCAGCGCCCGGCCGATTCCCAGCGAATTGGATCATCTTCTCTAAGAACGCGTTTCTACTCGAGGACCACCTGGTGCCAGGATTTGTCGGGATTGAAACGCGTCATCTGCCGCGCTTGCAATGCCGTCCCGGCTCCCAGATCCTTCTCGTAAACCACGCCACAGTGACTGATGATCAGAGTCCGGATTCCGGACACGCCGTACTCCGCGGGCCAAGCCACCAGGGCGAAGCCGCCAATCATCTTACCGTTCACTACATAGTCGATTGCGCCACCGGCAGCGTCCGGCCCCTGTGACTTCAGTACTCGGAAATAGTAACCGTGATATGGCGTTGGCTTCTTGCTGCCTGTAAACAGGTTGGCAGCCGAGGCCTCGGCAAAAGCTCGCGAAACCAGGCTGTCGGGAACACCATCCGCATACAGTCCGTCCTGCTTGCCCGCTGTGCTGGCGATGTTCTGCGCATATTTCAGGACACGATCACCATCGCGCACCCCCGCGGCGTACTCCATTTGCGCCTCGGCGTAGCCCCGGCAAACTTCCATTGCGTTCAACTCGTTCCTGCCAACCCTGCGAGCGAGAATCTCGAACTTCCCGCTGGCAGAATCAAATTGCCATTTTCCGTCCCGGCGAATCACGGGAACCGGGAACGGCCAGTCCTGCTCACCCACCGCAAAAGTCACCCTGTCGGGCGTCGTTGGGTCCGTGTCAAACTCGAGCTTCTCGCGAGCAGAGCGCGCAAACTCGGCGCGATGATCCTTGTCCTGCGCCGCGTCACCGGATTCGACAATATCCTTGCCCGCGGGTCCAAACAACTGGAGGAGGGCTGCCGTGTCATTGTGCTCCGCTGCATCGATCACCGCCTGCACGGCCTCTTGTGGTGTCGCAAATGTGCGCTGTCCGTCCTTTGGGCCGGCTTGTAGAAGAACTGCTCCAAACACTAGTCCAAGGGCCACAAATCGCGCTAGCCCGTGCGAGACATTCTTGAGATAAACGAAATTCATTCTTGCCATGGTTTTCCTTTTCTCCTATCTGTGCCTGCCGCCGCCACCGCCGCCACCGCCGCGGCTGAATCCTCCTCCGCTCGAGGCGCCTCCGCCGCTCCGGGACGCTCCAAGGCTTGAATATCCATGGTCGCTATGCGACTTCGCCGCACTACCGTCCTTGACGCCGCTGAAGGCGCTCCGGTTCTGGCTGGGTGCGTTCCGGGGAACCTGCCGGTTGCCCATTCGCTCGCCTCCGGATTGGGGGCTGGCGCCTCGGACCTGCGACTGTCCGGCCGCCGCGCGCGATTGTAGACTTTGCCGCGCGCCGCCTCCATACCGGCTGGAAACGGCAGAGTTGGAATACGGCACGCCCTGGCGATGCGATGCATCGTGCGACCAATTGCTTCTTCCACTCAGGCTGCCGCCGCGGCCCGCGTTGAAGTTGTTGCGGTGAATGAAGCTGTTATTGACGATCACGGTGTGGCTGCCCCATCCGGGATGCCATCCCCAGCCGCCCCAACCGCCCCAACCGCCACCAAAATACATTCCGATCGGGATGCCCATGCCAAAGCCGAAGTAAGCGCCAGGGTAGTACCAACTCGCGTACGGGTAGTAGAGAGGCGGACCCCAAATGTAGGCTGGATCATAGCTCGGCAGGTAGATCACTTGCGGATTGGCGGGCTGGATCTCGATAACGGGTTGCCCGGAGTCCGTTGTGTTGGTCACTGTCTGCTGACTTGTTGAGGACAGTTTCCCCGCCTGCTGCGCTTTTAATCGCATTCGTTGCACGGCGTCCATTACGTCGCCTTGCTGACCCAGAAACGCGTTGCCAAGATTTGTAGTCCATGTGATGTCTTGGTTCAAGCGTTTGACGAGGTCTGGGAAGACCACCAAAGCTTGTATGCTCGGGTCCCAGTTTTGCTGCTGTGCCGCTTGGGTCAGGTCCGCGCCATTGAGCCCCGGGTTTCGTTGGAGCCACTGCAAGGCTTGGACAAGTTCGAGCGGATAGGTGGCCGCCACCAGGATCTGGCTTACCAGCGGATCCGGATAGAGCGCGACTGGCGCTACCAGGTCGTCAAGTTGATTGGGCGCCAATGCCTGAGTGGGAGGGGGCAATTCTGGGGGCTGTTGGGCAAGCAGTAGCTGCCCTCCTGGTGCAAGTAGCAGGGCGGCAAGGACAACGCCCCACAATGGGAATGACGATAAACAAGAGCGCTTCATGGATTTCGATCCTTTCAATGTGCATTCACTTCTCGGCGCCAGGTTTGCGGCCCGGCAATTCTTGCGCGGCATGGAACCGGTTTTCTTCCGGTGATCCCTCCGGATAACCTCTGGCTTGCCGTGGCCTGAGCGCCGGCGTTAGGCACAGGACTAAGTGCCATGTTGATTCACAGCTTTCCGATGCGCCTCCTCGGTATGCTGGTGGGCCGTTTGGGAATGCTCAAGAGCCTGCCTGGAAAGCTCTTGCCCGGTCTGGTGATCTTGCTTGTCATGGGCTACCGCGGCACTGCGATGCGCGTGGGCAGCGATATCGTGCAACTCGGCGGCGCGTTGATGATTCTCGTAATGCGATCCGTTGTTGTAGCGAGTGGACATTAGAGGCCCTCTATCTGCCCCGACTTAGTGTGGGCTTCCTCTGCGAGCTTGTAGGCGTGATCCGAGTATTCCATCGCTCGCTGCGAATGAAAACTTTCCTTCGCCTCATCGCCTTTTTCGTTATGTTCGGCAGCGGTTCGATGCGCCTCTGCAGCAAACTCGTGCTGCTCGGCGGCTTTCCTGTGAGCCAGTGCCGAAAGCTCGTGCCGCTCAGCGGCTTCCCGGTGTTCCTCGTGCATGGGGCTTCCTCCTGTGGGAGCGTCGTCAACTCGCCATCGCATGTGCACGAAGTGGACCACTCTCTTCGGGATCATAGATCTCCGCCATCAAAGGCCCTGGACCACCCCCATCTCGACGACCGCGCAATCCGGCGGCTTAAGCCAGACTCAAGAGAATCGTCAAGCCTGCAATAGCAGAACGCGCACTGGAGGCCTATCGAAATGGAACGCGCCTAGCGCTGAAAAGGCCGGACGGCAAGAGTCGTTTGTTGATGCTTCACGGACGGTCTTCCCGGTGCGGATTTTGCACGCTCACTGGCAGATTTTGCACCCGTCTTTAGGGCTTGAGAGCCGATCGATGGCACAAAACCCTGTGAACCAGCGGTGCGAAAGAGTTGTCCTCAAGAAGAAGCGGATGGTGCTGCGCGTGCACTGACACCATCCTGCGACCATATCAGGACCGTCGTCGCCAAACACGCAAAACGATCGCAAGTGGAAGAGGAGATGTGAGATGTCTGAATTAAACGCGGTGGTAGCAATTTACGCCACGCATGTCGCAGCAGAAGATGCCGTTAAGGAGCTTCAGCGCGCAGGAATCGACATGCGCATCTTGTCCATCGTTGGCAAAGATTCCCACACTGATGAACACGTGGTGGGCTACTACAACACCGGCGACCGCATGAAGTACTGGGGCAAGACCGGAGCGTTCTGGGGCGGCTTCTGGGGATTGCTGTTTGGGTCAGCTTTTTTCGCCATTCCGGGCATCGGTGCTGTGCTCGTGGCGGGCCCGCTGGTGGCGTGGATTGTAGCAGCGTTGGAAGGCGCCGTGGTATTTGGAGGGCTGAGCGCCATCGGCGCGGGGCTGTATGGCATGGGCATTCCAAAGGACAGCGTTCTTCAATACGAAATGGCGCTCAAAACAGATAAATTTCTGCTAATGGCGCACGGTACGGCAGAGGAAGTTGCAAAAGCGAAAGGTATTATGGACGGCACAGGCGCCATCAACGTGGGACTGCATTCCATCAAGTCAGTTGAATTAGCAATAACATAGAGATTTGATATGTATATCATGGGCATTCAAGAAACACAAAGCAATCGCCTGGGAGGGCGATAACAATGTTGACGAACGCTACGCATTTAAAAGGTCTTGTGATCCGAGCTACGGACGGTGAGCTTGGAACTGTAGACGAATTCTATTTCGACGATGAGACATGGGCCATCCGCTATCTCACGGTAGAAACCGGCGGCTGGCTGGGCGGTAAGCAAGTCCTGATCTCGCCGTTCTCTGTGGTTCACACGGATTGGGAGGCCAGACGGCTGGATGTGGCGTTGACGAAAAAGCAGGTTGAGAACAGTCCCGACATCAATACGCACGAGCCCGTCTCCCGGCAGCACGAGGCAGCTTACCTCGGATATTATGGATATCCCTATTATTGGGGAGGCCCCTATCTGTGGGGTCCATCCTATTACCCCGCAGGCTTGGGCATACCGGCAACTGCTTATACGGACGAGTTGGCCGACAGGATCCAGAGAGAGTCGAACGATTCGCATCTGCGGAGCACCGAAGCTGTGAAGGGCTATTCCATTGAAGCATCCGATGGTGAAATTGGCCATGTGGACGGCTTCCTTATCGACGACGAAGCTTGGGCCATCCGCTACATCGATGTAGCAACGCGGAATTGGTGGCCGGGCAAAAAAGTACTGGTCTCACCCGCATGGATTGAACGCGTGAGCTGGTCGGCTTCTAAAGTCTATGTCGCCCTTTCTAGGGAAGCCATTAAAAACGGACCAGAGTATGTGGAGTCCGTACCGATCACTCGTGAGTATGAAAACAAACTGTACTTTCATTACGGCCGGCCGCCCTATTGGCTGCCTGAGCCCGAGCACAAGGCTCCCTTTTCCCTGAGCCACGTTTAAGCCAGGTCATGGGCATCCGGTGAAGCGGGTGCCCATGATTTCCCGTGGGCCAGTGCCAAGTCTACACAACTTAAATGTTTTGGCGTGCAAGGCTATCGTGTCCTACTGAAATCGCAGCAGTGGCCGGAATTGGCCGCCCATGGCCCATCGCCCAGCGTCTGCTTTGGGCCAGCACCGGTACGAAGGATCCGAGGACTCCGGACACAATGTACATCAATGGCCTGGCGGCTCCGGAGACGGTGAACATGATGCCGGAGGCCAATTTGCTTGCGCTTGCCGATCATGGGCAAGTTCCAAGTGCGTTGCCCGTCGATGGTGGTGATTGCAAGACCGAGGCGGACCGTTTCGGCCGTGGTTGTATTGACGCCGCCAAACTGGCCGGGCAGTTGGAGCGGAATGGTGGGGAGACATTCGTCAAGGGTAGGCGCGATTTGACGCCGTGCATCGAACACTGTTTAAACCGGAACCCGAGCGCAGGTATCCGTGAAAGTCAAAGCCTCCCACTTGTTCCTGCAGCTCTGCGATCTTTCGATCCGCTTCGCTGAGATACTCATATGTCGGTTCCGAAGGCAGTTGGCCCTGAAACTTTGCGCCTACCTGATCTGACTCTTCGGGGACGGCTTTGCGGGCTGCTTTCATGGCCGCCAGTTCTACCGCCGAAACTTTTCGTTTGCCTGGTTCTTCATCTGACTCATTTTGTGCTTCTGCTGGTCCTCCGATGATATCCTTCTGCTTTTCGTCTGGTTTTCCGTCGGTCTCTTTCTGCTTTTCAATTTGCCGCTCGAGTGCGGCGATGCGTTGCCCGAACTCGCGAGTCGCATCGAGGTACAGCTGTTTTAATTGCTGTAGTTGCTGTTCCATCTGTTGTAACTGCTCAGTTTGTTGAGCGTTTGCGTTCCAGCCCCAGAAAGAGATCATTGCAGTGCACCATAGTAAAGACCTGATTGACCGCTTCCAAAAACTGGGTGAGACTATCTTCAAGTCCACCTCCTTCGTCGGTATGAACCATCCATGCCCCTTTGCACGCAGTGGTCCAGAACTGAAAGCGGCTATTCGGAGGCTGAGGTTCCTGAGACAGCGCAGGGTAGCAGAACCTCAACGAAGGTTGAGCGCAATATCTGCGTGCGAAGGTGTGGAATCTGCCCACACGTGATCTGCGAACGCAGGTTTTACGGTGGCAAGCTGTGAGGTGGAGTTTGCGGCATAAATGCAAGCTTTCTGCCCGCATGACAGCTTGAGATGGCATATCGCAAGCGCATTGCGAAATGCCGGCGGAGGAGAATGTTCATCATGGCCACTTACTTGCACTTAATACCAAAGCAGGCAAAGAGCTGCGCACCGCATGGATAACCCAATAACCCCACCAGCTTCTGCTAAGGATGGTCAGATTCCGACCGGCCTGACGAGCGACGAGGCCCGCAGCTTGCTCGAGAAGTTCGGCCCAAACTCCGTAGCTGACACGGCGCTGCATCCATTGCGCCGCGCGCTGACCAAGTTCTGGGCGCCGGTTCCATGGATGCTCGAAGCTGCGATCATACTCGAGATTGCCCTTGGCAAGTACGTCGAGGGCGCGATCATCGCGGTGCTTCTGGCCTTCAACGCTGCCCTCGGGTTCTTCCAAGAAGGACGCGCACAGGCGACTCTTGCCGCGCTGAAGTCGCGGCTCGCGCTGAACGCGTCGGTGCGCCGCGATAACGTTTGGGGGACTGTGTCCGCTGCCGGACTTGTACCTGGGGATGTTGTGAAGTTATCGCTCGGCGCTGTGGTCGCCGCCGATGTCCGACTGACCGGGGGATCGGTGCTGCTCGACCAGTCCATGCTCACGGGTGAATCCGTTTCCATCGAGGCCGGCGCCGGCTTCGATACATATGCAGGGGCGCTGGTGCGGCGCGGTGAAGCCGTTGCGGAAGTTACGGCGACCGGAACACGCACAAAGTTTGGTCGCACCGCGGAACTGGTTCGCACTGCGCACGTCGAGAGTTCCCAGCAGAAGACGGTTATGCGCGTGGTCGGCAATCTCGCCATGTTCAACGGCGTCATCATCGTCATGCTGGTTGGATATGCCTACTTCCTCAAACTGCCGCCAGGCGAGATCATTCCCCTGGTGCTCACGGCGGTTCTGGCGTCGATCCCGGTAGCGCTGCCGGCAACCTTTACCCTCGCGGCGGCGCTCGGAGCGCGGGCTTTGGCGCATTTGGGCGTCCTTCCGACGCGGCTCTCCGCCGTGGACGAAGCGGCAAGCATTGACGTGCTGTGCGCGGACAAGACGGGCACGTTGACGCGGAACGAGCTAAAGGTGACTGCCGTGCGTCCGATGCCTGGCTTTGACGAATCCCACGTGCTGGGCATGGCCGCCCTCGCCAGTTCGGATGGCGGGCAGGACCCCGTTGACGCCGCCATTCGCTCCGCCGCCTCGCATGCCGCCGCCACCGACTTACCGAAGCTTAGTAAGTTCTTGCCTTTCGATCCCGCAACGAAGATGTCCGAGGCCACGGCTACGGATTCGAGCGGTGCTACGGTGCGTGCCGTTAAAGGAGCCTATGCCGCGGTCATTGGCCTTACCCAACCATCGACTGACGCGTCCACGATAGCGGATCAACTGGAGGCGCAGGGCTTTCGCGTGCTGGCCGTTGCCGTGGGTCCGCCGGAGGCATTGAAGCTCACCGGAATCATTGCTCTCAGCGATCCGCCCCGAGACGATTCGGCGGCGCTGATTACCGAGTTGCACTCGTTGGGCGTTCGCACCGTGATGTTGACGGGCGATGCCCCGGCAACGGCGGCAATCGTAGCTCGCGCGGTAGGCCTGGATGGAGCTGTCTCTCCGCCCGGACCCATCCCAGACGCCGTGCGCCCGGAGGATTTCGCTGTATTCGCGGGCGTCCTTCCCGAGGGAAAGTTCAATCTGGTCAAGGCGTTTCAGAAGAGCGGTCACACTGTTGGGATGTGTGGCGACGGCGCCAACGACGCACCAGCGCTGCGCCAGGCCCAGATGGGGATCGCGGTATCGACCGCGACCGATGTTGCCAAGTCAGCGGCCGGCATCGTACTGACCAAACCAGGACTCAGTGGTATCGTCGCTGCGGTAAGAGAAGGCCGCATCACGTTCCAGCGCATCCTCACCTACACGCTAAACTCGGTCACCAAGAAGATCGTACAGGTACTGTTTCTGGTGGTTGGTCTGGTCATGACCGGGCACGCGATCCTGACTCCAATGTTGATGGTCATCATCATGCTCACCGGCGATCTTCTCGGCATGTCCACGACAACCGACAACGTGCGACCGTCCCCAATGCCCAACTCCTGGCGAATCGGCAAATTGACGATTGCCGGCGTCTTCATGGGGATCTGCGAACTGGTCTTTTGCGCCGCCGTTCTGGCCATCGCCAAGTTCCGCTTCGGGCCGGGAATCGAAACGCTGAGAACTCTCGCTTTCGTGGTCATAGTGTTCGGCAATCAGGCAACGACCTATACCAATCGTGAACGCCAGCGCATGTGGTCCTCTCGGCCAAGCGTGTGGCTCATCGCGTCGTCAGCAGTGGATGTGCTGATCGCCTCAACGCTCGCGACTTGCGGAATCGCCATGGCTCCTCTGCCTTTCTTCGCTGTGGGAGGGATACTCGCGGCGGCAACGGTCTTCGCTTTCACCTTGGACTTTGCGAAGGTTCCCATATTCAATCGCCTCAAGATCGCATAGGGAGGATGTCCGTCGGGAGGATCTCGTTTCGAGGGAGAGGCACTAGTGCTATGACCGCCTGAAAAAGTTCTTTACAACATCTTCCATTGGAAATGTTTTGGCCGCATACTTGGGTATGCGGAGTTACCGGCGGCTAGATTTACACCTCACAGCGGTTGAGG
>Ga0181528_10000357_pt1 | contig 35409 bp, 31 predicted proteins | sample PEATcosm2014_Bin_47_FD_119742 | JGI IMG/M metagenome (GOLD analysis project Ga0181528, IMG submission 119742) | Peatland microbial communities from MTU Mesocosm Facility, Houghton, MI, USA - PEATcosm2014_Bin10_10_metaG | ecosystem: Environmental > Terrestrial > Soil > Wetlands > Peat | place...
CAACGAATGGCGCTTGGCCGCCTTCTACCTCGCCCGCGCCGCCCCTGTCTGACGCGCCGCCGCAGCGCGAATAAACCGCGGCGTTCAACCCCAGGCGAACCAGAGACCCGAGACACACCGAAATCCTCAGCCCAAAAGGCGCACCGGACGCGCTCGTTCATACGATCGCGGGCCGTCGATGGTCGCCAAACCTACGACGGTACCTATCCGGGTTTGAGAAATGCGCGCTAAGTTTAAGCGCTGCGAGATGCGAAGCTGTTAAATTGTCGAGTTGCCCCATCTCCTGAGTATCTTGCCTCGATCGGCGCTGCGCAACCCCGAACTCTGCCGTCGGTCGCCGATCTCCAACTCGGACCCGGCGCACGCGACTGGCCGGGAAAAACCCCGGCCAGGACACAAGCGGACAGCTTATCGCGTTGGTTGCTGCAGGCTACGCCGCCCTCGAGGCCGCAGGCTTGCCGTAGAAACTCCCGCCCTTGTCCGCCATATCAACCAACCCGACGCTCGGCTCGAAGCGAGGCCCGTATTTGGCCGCGAGCTCGCGCGCCCGCGCCACGAACGCCTTCGCGCCGACGCCGTCGATCAGAGACAGCACGCCGCCGGTGAACGGCGCGAAGCCGAAGCCGAGGATCGAGCCGACATCCGCCTCGCGTGGATCGGTGACGACCTTCTCCTCCATGCAGCGCGCCGCCTCCAGCGCCTGCGCATAGAGGAAGCGGTCCTTCAAATCCTGCACGCGGATCGTATCGGGATCGAGCGCCTTGCCGGCGATGGCCGCCAGCCCCGGCCACAGCGACTTCGGACCCTGCGCCGGGTAATCGTAGAACCCCTTGCCGTTCTTGCGCCCGAAGCGGCCCTCCTTGACCACCATGGTTTCAACCAGCTCGGCCGCGGCCGGGTCGACCGCGCCGGGGCCGAGATCCTTCACCGTCGCCTGCAGCACCTTCCAGCTCAGATCGAGCGCCACCTCGTCGTTGAGCGACAGCGGCCCGACAGGCATGCCGGCCATGCGCGCGGCGTTCTCGATCATTGCGGCGGGCACGCCCTCCATCAGCATCAGGTGGCCTTCGCGGATGTAGTTGGTGACGCAGCGGTTGGCGAAAAAGCCGCGGCAGTCGTTGACGACGATCGGCGTCTTCTTGATCGCGCGCACGAAGTCGATCGCGGTCGCCAAAGCCTTCGCTCCCGTCTTCTCGCCCATGATGATCTCGACCAGCATCATGCGATCGACCGGCGAGAAGAAATGGATGCCGATGAAATTCTCCGGCTTCTGCGAGGTCTCCGCCAGCGAAGTGATCGGCAGCGTCGAGGTGTTGCTGGCGAAGATCACGTCGGCGCCAACCGCCTGCTGCGCCTGCAAGGTCGCCTCTTTCTTCACACTGCGATCCTCGAACACGGCTTCGACGACCAGATCGCAACCTTTCAGCGCCGCGTAATCGGACGTGGCGGTGATGCGCGACAGCAGCGCGTCGCGCTCGGCCGCCTTGGCGCGACCCTTGGCGACCGCCGTGGAAATCAGCTTCTCCGAATGCGCCTTGCCCTTGTCGGCGTTCTCCTGATCACGATCAACCAACACGACCTCGAGCCCCGCGCTCGCAGTGACATAAGCCACGCCCGCGCCCATGAAACCCGCGCCGATCACGCCGATCCGCTTCAACGAGGTCGCCGGCTCGCCCACCGGCCGGCGCGCGCCCTTGTTGAGCTCGCCCATCGACAAGAACAGCGAGCGGATCATCGCCGCCGCCTCCTTCGAGCGCAGCACCTTGGCGAAATAGCGGCTCTCCACCGCCAGCGCGAGGTCCATCGGCAATTGCAGCCCCTCGTAGACGCTGGACAGGATCGCGCGCGCTGCGGGATAGTTGTCGTAGGTCTCGCGGCGATAGAGCGCGTTCGCCGCGGGCCAGACCATCATGCCCGCCGGCGAGAACACCTTGCCGGACGGCAACTTGAAGTTCGGTTGATCCCACGGCGCCTTGGCTTGCGGGTTGGCGAGCACCCACGCCTTCGCCTTGCCGACGATGTCAGCCAAAGGCGCCGTCTCATGCACGAGCCCCATCTTCTTGGCCGCCGCCGGCTTGATCTGATCGCCCTTGGCCAGCATCTGCAACGCGTCCGGCGTCGGCATCAGCCGCGCCACGCGCTGCGTGCCGCCGGCGCCGGGGAACAGGCCGACCTTGATCTCCGGCAGACCGACGCGCGCGCGGTCGTGATCGGCGAGCACGCGATATTGGCAGGCGAGCGCCAGCTCGAACCCGCCGCCCATGCAGACGCCGTTGATCGCCGCCGCGAACGGTTTGCCTGAGGTCTCCAGCTTGCGATAGAGCAGGCTGAGCTGGCGCGAGCCTTCGTAGAAGGCTCTCATCGCCGCCTCTTCGCCCTGCTCGCGAGCAACCTTGGCGTATTGCGCGCCCATGCCGCCGAGCATCGAGAGATCGGCGCCGCCGGAGAAACCCTCCTTGCCGGAGGTGATCACGGCGCCCTTGATGGCGGCGTCGGAAGAAACAAGCTCCACGAATTCGCCGATCTCCCCGATCACCTCCGCGTTGAGCACGTTCATCGAACGGCCAGGCGAATCCCAGGTGATCAGGGCGACGCCGTCGGCGTCGGTTTCGAGGCGGAAATGGGTGAAGCTCATCTTGAAACGCTCCGTTAATAGCGCATGGCTGTGGTGTTGAACCGCAGCATCAGATCCGTGCCGCGGTCGTAGAAGCAGGATTGGTTCTTCTCGTCCTCGACGATGATCCAGTCCTGCGCTTCGGTGAACAGAAACTGGAAGCCAGGGCCGTCGGTCGAAGCGGTGTAGAGGATGACGCTCGCCCCGAGATCGCGGTTGGCCCAGTCGCGCAGCTGCTCCTGCGCGGTGAAATCCTTGTTGTCGGTCGCGCAGCGCGGATAGCCCGAGCCCGCCGGTCCGAATTCGTTGCCGGAGCCGTTCTCCGGCATGTCCTGATGCTGCCCGAACGTAACGCCGCGGCTCACCACGCAATACGTCAAGGCTTTCGGGTCGTCGCGATGCAGGAACAGCCAGCGCGTCGGCAGGTGTCCCTTCTCGGTGGTGTGTTTGATCAGCATCAGCACGCTGTCGGCCCTGTGATCCCTACGGAAGGAGAAGGTGTCGACATATTTGTCGTCACCCGTGGTCTCCTGTTTGACGAAGTCGCCGAGCGACAGGCACTCCGCGTAGGCGAGGTTGGGCAGCAGCAGGAAGGCGAGCGCAAGGAAGAGATGACGCATGGGAATCCCCTATAGTCATGGGTCCTGCGCCTCCCTTAACCCCGCGGCCTTGCGTCAGACCCGCTCGATGATGGTGGCCGTGCCCATGCCGCCGCCGATGCACAAAGTCACCAGCGCGGTCGCCTTGCCGGTGCGCTCGAGTTCGTCCAGCGCCGTGCCGAGGATCATCGCGCCGGTCGCGCCGAGCGGATGGCCAAGCGCGATCGCGCCGCCGTTGACGTTGATGCGGCTCATGTCGAGGTCGAACGCCTGGGCGAAACGCAGCACCACGGCCGCGAACGCCTCGTTGACTTCGAACAGGTCGATGTCGTCGATCGACATGCCGGCGCGGGCGAGCACCTTCTTGGTCACGTCGACCGGCCCGGTCAGCATGATCGCCGGCTCCGTGCCGATGTTGGCGAACGCCCGCACCCGCGCCCGCGGCTTGAAGCCGCGCTTCTCGCCGGCCTGCTTCGAGCCGATCAGCACCGCCGCCGAGCCATCGACGATGCCGGACGAATTGCCGGCGTGATGCACATGGATGACGCGCTCCACCTCCGGGTGCGCCTGCAACGCCACCGCGTCGAAGCCGCCCTGTTCGCCCATCATCACGAACGACGGCTTCAGGCTCGCGAGGCTCTGCATGTCGGTGGAGGGCCGCATATGCTCGTCGCGCTCGAGCAGGGTGAGGCCGTTGATGTCCTTCACCGGCGCGACGGAGTTGTTGAACCGGCCCGCCCCCCACGCTTCCGCCGCCCGCTTCTGCGATTGCACGGCGTAGGAATCGACGTCGTCGCGCGTAAAACCGTATTTCGTCGCGATCAGGTCGGCCGAGATGCCCTGCGGCATGAAATAGGCGTCGACCGCGAAGGAAGGATCGACCGGCCACGCCCCGCCGCTGGCGCCGATGCCGACGCGGCTCATCGACTCGACGCCGCCGCCGATGGTGAGATCGTGCTGGCCGCTCATCACCTGCGCCGCGGCGAAATTGACGCTGTCGAGCCCAGAGGCGCAGAAGCGGTTGATCTGCACGCCCGGCACGCCTTGGCCCAAACCCGCCGCCAGCGCCGCCATGCGCGGAACGTCGCCGCCGGCCTCGCCGACGGGATCGACGCAACCCATCACGACATCGTCGATCTCGTTCTCTTTCAGCCCGTTGCGTTGCTTGATCGCCTTCAGCGCGGCGGTGGCGAGTTGCAGCGTCGGCACGGTGTGCAGCGAGCCGTCCGGCTTGCCCTTGCCGCGCGGCGTGCGGACGTGATCGAAGATGAAAGCGTCGGTCATTTGACGTGTCCTTAGTCGTGATCGGGATGCTGGCGGCTGCCGACGTCGGCGATCGCCTTCGAGGTCAGCCAGTCGGCGAGGGAATGATTGGGTTTGTCGAGGCACTCGCGCACCCAGGCGACGGCGTGGTCGGCGTCGAGCTGGAATTCCGGCGCAACGGCGCTGGGATCGTCGAGCGAGCCCAAGGTCACCGAGATGCGCGAGGCGCTGAGGTTGCGATAGGTCAGCGGGGTGCCGCAATCGGCGCAGAAGCCGCGCTCGGCGATATCGGAGCTTTGAAACAGCTTCGGCGCGCCGTGGGTAAAGACGAGGGCGTCGTGCGGCACGTTGGCGAAGGCGCCGTAAGGTGAGCCGGTCGCCTTCTGGCACATGCGGCAATGGCAGATGCTGGCGGCGCGCGGCGGCGCGTCGAGCCGGTAGCGCACCGCGCCGCACTGGCATCCGCCGGTCAGTCCTCCCATGCCGCTATTCCTCCGTTCGCAGCGCCTTTAGTTGACCCAGCCAAGCGCGCTTAGCGCTAGAACGCCTCCGCGCTCAACCCCATCAACGGCTCGGCGCCGCTCGAGATCCGCGCCAGATGCGCGGCCGCCTCCGGCAGCACCCGCGCGTTGAAGAACCGCGCCAGCCACAGCTTGGCGTCGAGCGCCTCGTTGCTGGTCCCTTCCGCCTGCCGCTTCAGCACCGCCTTGACGATCCGCGCCCACATATAGGAAAGCGCCGCCAGCCCGAACAGATGCATGTAATCGGTCGAGGCGGCGCCGGCGTTGTCGGGGTTCTTCATGCCGTTGGCCATCAGCCACATGGTCGCCTGCTGCAGCTGGCCGAGCACGGTCTTGACCGGCGCAAGATAGGCCGCCAGCGCCGCGTCCTCCTTGTTTTCGCTTAAGAACCCGGAGACCTCGGCGAAAAACGCGCTCACCGCCCGCCCCCCGTCCTTCGGCAGCTTGCGCCCGACCAGGTCGAGCGCCTGGATGCCGTTGGCGCCCTCGTAGATCATGGCGATGCGGGCGTCGCGGACGAACTGCTCCATGCCCGTTTGCGCGATATAGCCGTGGCCGCCGAGCACCTGCTGCGCCTTCACCGCATTGGCGAAGCCGGTGTCGGTGAAGACGCCCTTCAGCACCGGCGTCAGCAGCCCGATGCGGTCGTCGGCCGCGGCCCGCGTCTTCTCGTCCGGCGAGTCGAGCGCCTCGTCGGCGGACAGCGCGACCGACACCATCAGCGCCCGCGCCGCCTCGTTGAAGCTGCGGATTTCGAGCAGCATGCGCCGCACGTCGGGATGCACCAGGATCGAATCGGCCGGCAGCTCCGGCGACTTTGGCCCCGTCAGCGCGCGGCCCTGCAGCCGCTCCTTGGCGTAGGCGGCCGCGTTCTGATAGGCGACCTCGGATTGCGCGAGACCCTGCACCGCGACGCCGAGCCGCGCCCCGTTCATCATCACGAACATGGCGTTGAGGCCGCGATTCTCCTCGCCGACCAGCCACGCCTTGGCGCCGTCGTAGTTCATCACGCAGGTCGAGTTGCCGTGGATGCCCATCTTCTCCTCGATGGCGCCGCAGCTCACGGGGTTGCGCGCGCCGGTGTCGGGCAGGAATTTCGGGCAGACGAACAGCGAGATGCCCTTGGTCCCCGCTGGCGCGCCCTCGATGCGGGCGAGCACGAGATGGACGATATTGTCGGCGAGGTCGTGCTCGCCGGAGGAGATGAAGATTTTGCTGCCCGTGATCGAGAACGAGCCGTCCGCATTGCGGGTCGCGCGCGTCTTGATCATCCCGAGGTCGGTGCCGCAATGCGCCTCGGTGAGGTTCATCGTGCCGGTCCACTCGCCGGTGGTGAGCTTGGTCAGATAGGTCTGCTTGATCTCGTCGTTCGCGTGCACCGCCAGCGCCGCGGAGGCGCCGTTGGTCAGCCCCGGATACATGGCGAAGGCCTGATTGGCCGAGATCGTATATTCGCTCGCGACCACGCCGACGAAATGCGGCAACCCGTGGCCGCCGAATTCGTGCGCGCCGGAGATGCCGACCCAGCCGCCTTCGACGAACGCCTTGTAGGCCTCCTTGAACCCGGTCGGCGTCGTCACCGAGCCGTCTTCGCTGCGCGTGCAGCCTTCGCGGTCGCCGACCGCGTTGAGCGGCTGCAACACTTGCGCGGCGAACTTGCCGGCCTCGCTCAGCACCGCCTCGAGCGTGTCGATCGGGGCTTCGGCGAAGCGGGGCAGGTTCGCATAGCGATTGAGATCGAACACATCGGTGAGCAGGAATAGCGTGTCCGCAACCGGCGCTTTGTAGGCGGGCATGGGGTCTCCTGGAGAGCGTTCGCGTGTTGGTTTAGATATGAACCATTTCGCCGCCCTTTTCAAGGGGGGGCCACGCGGCTATGCGACGACGCCAGCGCCGACGCCCCGAGGCCCCATGCCCGCCGAATTTTTCGCCCGCCGCCACCTGCTCGGCATCGAAGGCCTGTCCCGGCCGGAGATCGAGAACCTGCTCGACCTCTCCGACGCCGCCGTCGACGTCTCGCGCGCGGTGGAGAAGAAGAAGACCACCCTGCGCGGCCGCACGCTGATCAACCTGTTCTTCGAGGCCTCGACCCGCACGCAATCCTCGTTCGAGCTGGCCGGCAAGCGGCTCGGCGCCGACGTGATGAACATGAGCGTCGGCAATTCCAGCGTGAAGAAGGGCGAGACGCTGATCGACACCGCGATCACCCTCAACGCGATGCGGCCCGATATCATCGTCGTGCGACACCATCATGCCGGCGCGGCGCATCTGCTGGCGCGCAAGGTGGATTGCTCCGTCGTCAACGCCGGAGACGGCGCGCACGAGCACCCGACCCAGGCCTTGCTCGACGCGCTGACCATCCGGCGCAACTGCGGCCGCGTCGAGGGGCTGACGGTCGCCATCTGCGGCGACATCCTGCATTCGCGCGTCGCCCGCTCCAACATCATCTCGCTGAGCGCGCTCGGCGCCCGCGTGCGCGTCGTCGGCCCGTCGACGCTGATGCCGGCGGGGATCGAGGAGACCGGCGTCGAGGTGTTTCACGACATGAAGTCGGGGCTGAAGGACGTCGACATCGTCATGATGCTGCGGCTGCAGCGCGAGCGCATGGCCGGCGCCTACGTGCCCTCGACGAAGGAATATTTCCGCTACTTCGGCCTCGACGCCGAGAAGCTCGCCTACGCCAAGCCCGGCGCGCTGGTGATGCACCCCGGGCCGATGAACCGCGGCGTCGAGATCGATTCGCTGATCGCCGACGGCGCGCAGTCGCTGATTCGCGAGCAGGTCGAGATGGGCGTCGCCGTGCGCATGGCCGTGCTGGAGGCGCTGGCGCGCCACCTGCCCGAGGCGGCGTGAGGCGATTTTCTTGCGTCCATAAACATTATTGATGCGCTATTTACTCTTTGCGAGGATAACTGCGTCGGCGGCTCACGCGCGCGACGTCGTCTCTGCATGAGGCTTGACGGCGGCGCGGCTGGCGCGGCGGAGTCAAATCCGACCGAGGTCCCGGGCCATCTTCGTCAACGCAAGGCCCCGCTTGCGTTCTTGAACCCGGACCGACTCTGATGCCGTCTTATAAAACCCGCCCGTCCCAGCGAAAATTTATGAACTCCATCAGCGGGCGACTGGCGACGATCATAGGTCTGTTCGCGGCGGCGATGCTCGTTCTCGTCGCATTGCAGGCCTGGGGGGTGGCGCAGAGCCTGTACGACCAGCGCAAAGATCAACTTCGCGTCGCCGTCGAATCCACCAAGACGGCGCTCGAGGCGCAATATGACGCCTACAAGGTCGGCGCCATCACCGAAGCAGAGGCAAAGGCGCGCGCAAAATCAATCCTATATAAAGTGAGGTTCAACGGCTCCGGATACATATTCGCCTACGATGCGGACGTAAACGTCGTCGTCGTCGCCTCCCGTCCGGAAATGGAGGGGAAGAACCTAAAAGACGCCCAGGATTCCAACGGGCTTTACTTCGCGCGCGAGTTCGTCAAGGCCGGCGAAGCCGGCCAGGGATTTGTAACCTACATGTACCCCAAGCCCGGCCTGGCCGCGAGCGTCACTTTCCCCAAACTGTCTTACGTGGCGGGCTTCGCGCCCTGGCGCTGGGCGATCGGCGCCGGCGTCTACATCGACGATCTCAATGCGCTCGTCTTGAAACAGACGCTGACCTACGGCGGCGTCTCGCTGCTGTTATGCCTCGTGATCGGCGCCATCGCGGCGCGAATTTCGGTGGGATTGTCGCAGCCGCTGACAAGGCTGGCCGGCGCGATGGCCGCGCTCGCGCGCGGCGATAGCAATGTCAGCCTGCCGAGCGCGAAGGGCGACGGCGAAATCGGCCGCATGATCGAGGCGGTCCATGTCTTCCAGGCCGCCGCGCGCGAGCGGGCCGAACTTGCGACGGCTGCCGACGCGGCGCGCCAGGAAACCGAAGTCGCACGCCAAAGCTACGACCACGAACGGGCGGAGAAAGCGCGCAAGCTCGATATCGCGACGCGAGCGTTGGGCGCAGGCCTGGAATCGCTGGCGCAGGGCGATCTCTCGCATAGCATCGACACGCCGTTCGAGACCGACGTCGACAAGCTCCGGCTCGACTTCAACAGCGCGATGGCGAAGCTGTCGCAGGCCATGCGCAGCGTCAGCCAGGACGCCGACGCGATCCGCCACGGCGTCGGGCAAATCTCGTCGGCGTCGCAAAATCTTGCCGGCCGCACCGAGCAGCAGGCCGCCGCGCTTGAACAGACCACCGCCGCGCTCGGCGGGATCACCGACACGTTGAAGTCAGCCGCGAGCGAGGCCAAGAGCGCCAGCGCGCTGGTCGCGACCGCGGACGAGGAGGCCAAGGAGGGGGCCGTCGTCGTCGACCGCGCCATCAAAGCCATGCAAGGCATCGCCGCCTCGTCGGAGCAGATTTCCCGCATCATCGGCGTCATCGACGAAATCGCCTTCCAGACCAATCTGCTGGCGCTGAATGCGGGGGTCGAGGCGGCGCGTGCGGGCGAATACGGCCGAGGTTTTGCCGTGGTCGCGGCGGAAGTGCGCGGTCTCGCCCAGCGCTCGGCGGAAGCCGCCAGGGAGATCAAGACGCTGATCTCCGCCGCAGCCGCTCAGGTGGAAACCGGCGTTCGCTTCGTCGGCGGCGCGGGCGAGAGCCTGACGAAGATCGGCGCGCGCGTTTCCGCGATCAACCGCGTCGTCGCCGGCGTCGCCCAGGGCGCGCAGTCCCAGTTGGAGATGCTGCGACAGATCAACACCGCGATCGAAGACGCCGACCGCGCGACACAACAAAACGCCTCGATGGCCGAGCAGACCAACGCCGCCTGCAACTCCCTCTCCAACGAGATGAGCGGACTGTCCGAACTGATCGGCCACTTCCGCATCCCCGCCACGAAAGACGCGGGACGCGGCAAGGCGAGGGCGGCGTGAGGTTTAGGCCAGCCCCTGCGTCGGCGCCGTCTCGTCGGTGAGCGCCGGCGTCGTCAGCGCTTCGCGCCGGCGCCTGAGGCCCGCTTCCGCCAGCGAGCGCAGCGGGGCGGCAATCCGCTCCAGCCGGTCGACGCCGGCGACGATGCGCTCGCCGCGCGTCAGTTCGCGGTCGAGCGCCGCCATCGTCTTGGAGAAGTCCGGCGGCGCATCCTCGAGCCAGACCGCGAACACCCGCGCCCAGGCCAGCGCCAGCCCCTGCAGCTTCAAAGCCCCGGACGGCCCGTCGCTGTCGATCTCCGCCGCCTCCATCATGAAGCGCATCGAGTTGACGGTCAGCCGGTTCAGCTCCATCAGCGCTGAGGGATCGCGGCGAATCCAGCCGGAAATCTCACGCAACGCCGCGCGATAGGGCGCCATGGCGTCGAGCCGGCGCATCAGCACGTCGAACAGCCGGTCGCGCGCCGGGGACGACGCGAGGTCGCCGAGCGGCACGCTGAGCACGGCGCGATCGATCCGGCGTGAGAACGCCGCCAGCACGGCGCCCTTGGAGGGAAACGCGTCGCGGAAATCGGCGAGCGAAACCCCGGCCGCCGCCGCGATATCGCGGATGGCGATATCCTCGAAGCGCCGCGTCGCCGCCAGCCCCATCATCGCATCGACGATCGCCGATTTCGCATCCTTGCCGTCCGCCATTTGGCCCTCCTGGTGCCGTTCATCTAAGCGCGCCGCCGCCTCACGCCAAGGTCAGCCGCTCAATTCGCGCGCACGTTCGCGCGCGGCGCGCACCGCCCGGGCGAGCAGCGCGTCGAGGCCGTCCGCCGCCTGCAGAACGCCGAGCGCCGCCGCCGTCGTTCCGCCCGGCGAGGTCACGTTCTGGCGCAGCACGGCGGCCGGAACCTGCGGCTCGCGCGCCATCAGTTCGCCCGCGCCCTCGACGGTCGCGCGCGCCAGCCGCATCGAAAGATCGGCCGGCAGCCCGACCGCCTCGCCCGCCCGCGCCATCGCCTCGACCAGCGCAAAGGCGTAAGCCGGGCCGGAGCCCGAAAGCGCCGTCACCGCGTCGATCAGCGCCTCGTCCTCGACCCATTCGAACACGCCGACCGCGCGCATCAGCTTTTCGGTCCAGCCGCGCTGCGTCGCGCTCACTTGCCCGTTGGCCGCGCCCGCCGCCGCGCCGCGTCCGACCGCAGCAGGGGTGTTGGGCATCACCCGCACGAAGGCGCGGGGGCTTTGAAAACGCCCCGCGAGATCGGCGATGGTCTTGCCGGCGATGACGGAGATGACCAGCGTCTGCGGCCCGGCGAGCCCCTGCAAGCTCGGCGCGGCCTCGGCCAGCGCCTGCGGCTTGACCGCCAGCACCAGCGCCTGGGCGGGCGCCGGCGTGCGCGGATTGAGCGCAAAGCCACGCTCGGCTTGCAGGCCCAGCAGTTCCGGCGAGGGGTGCGGCTCGACGACGACGACGCCCGCGGCCTTGAGCCCGCCGTCGAGCCAGCCGCGCAGCATGGCGCCGCCCATCTTGCCTGCGCCGGCCAGCGCCAGCGTCTGCGGCCAGTCCGTCATTTGAATCTCCCCGCGCGTCTTCGCGCAGAGCCGTACAGGGTTTTGCCGCCGGGCCCAAGCGGGCGCCAGGCGCGGTCGGCGGCTAGACCGCCAGCGCGATCGCCCCGCAATGGCGCAGCGCGACATAGCCTTGCAGCAGCGAGCCGGCGGCGACCAGCGGATCGCCGATGTCGCAAGGCCGCACCGCCAGCACGTCGCGCAACAGCGCGCAAAGCTCGTCGCCCGCCGCCCGCCAGCGCGCGTCGTCGGCGCTCATCTCGTCGAATCGCCAGCACAGCGCGTAGCGGTGCGGGGCGCGCGTGGCGTATTCGAACGCGGCCGCGCCGACCGCGCGCCATTGCTCGCCGCCCGGCGGCGAACCCGCCCGCGCATCGCCGATCCGCTGCATCAGTTCGCGCAGCGTCGCCGTCGCCATCTCCGTTAACAGCGTCTTGCGACTGGCGAATTGCCGGGCCGCCGCGGGATAGGGAATTTCGAGGCGACGGGCTGCGGCGCGAACGCTCACCCGCGTCAGCCCCTCCGTGTCAAGCTGGTCGAAAGCGGCTTCCAACAGCGCGCGTTTGAGGTCGGTGCCGGGCCGACTGAGGTTGATGTCGCCGGGCGCCATCTGCATTCGAGCTTTTCTAGGGGGATTTGAAAAATTTATACTCTGACTCTTGCTGGCCCGCAAACGGAATCAACGCCGTTGACTTGTCAAGATTTCCGCGCGCGGCGGCGCGACCTTCGTCAATCGCCATCGCCATGGCGGGGAGGGTCGGCGGCTGTTATGGAACAGGCGAAACCGGAGCTTGCCATTCGCCGCCAGCGGGACAATCTGCCGCTCATGAAGTTCACGCCCGAATTCCTGGACGAGATCAAGGCGCGGCTGCCCGCCAGTCAGGTGATCGGCCAGCGCGTAAAACTGAAGAAGCAGGGGCGCGAATGGCGCGGCCTGTCGCCGTTCAACGCCGAGAAGACGCCCTCGTTCTACGTCAACGACCAGAAGCAGTTCTTCCACGATTTCTCCTCCGGCAAGAGCGGCGACATCTTCAATTTTCTCGTCGAGACCGAGGGCCTCAGCTTCCCCGAGGCGGTCGAGCGGCTCGCCCGCGAGGCCGGCCTCGACCTGCCGCGCCGCGACGCCCAAACGGCCGCGCGCGAGAAGGTCCGCGCCAGCCTGCACGACGTGCTGGCGCTGGCCGCCGAGCTCTACGAGCGCTGGCTCAACGAGCCGCCCGGCGCCCGCGCGCGCGGTTATCTCTCCGACCGCCGCATCGACGCGGCCGCACAGCGGGCCTTCCGGCTCGGCTTTGCACTGGGCGAAAAGTTCGGCCTGCGCGAGGCGCTTGCAGCCAAGGGCGTCGACCCCGGTGCGATGATCGAGGCCGGGCTGCTGATCCACGGCGAAGGGATCGCCGTGCCCTACGACCGGTTCCAGAACCGCGTCATGTTCCCGATCCACGACCGCGGCGGCAAGGTGGTCGCCTTCGGCGGCCGCGCGATGGAGCCGGGCGCCAAGGCGAAATACCTCAATTCGCCGGAGACCGAGCTTTTCCACAAGGGCGGGCTGCTGTTCAACCACCACCGCGCCCGCAAGCCCGCGCACGACAAGGCCGAGGTGATCGCCGTCGAGGGCTATGTCGACGTCATCGCCATGACGCAGGCGGGCTTCCCGCACACCGTCGCCCCGCTCGGCACCGCGCTGACGGGCGAGCAATGCGCGCTGCTGTGGAGCATGGCCGAGACGCCGACGCTGTGCTTCGACGGCGACAAGGCCGGCCGCAAGGCCGCCTTCCGCGCGCTGGAGACCGCGCTGCCGCTGATCGGGCCGGGCAAGAGCTTCCGCTTCGCGCTGCTGCCCGAGGGGCAGGACCCCGACGACCTCGCCAAGTCCGGCGGGGCCGAGGCTATCGCCGCGGTGCTGGCGGAGGCCAAGCCGTTCGCCGAGATGCTGTTCCTGCGCGAGACCGAAGGCCAGCTGTTCGACACGCCCGAGGCCCGCGCCGGCCTGGAGCGGCGGCTGCACGACCTCACCGCCGGCATCGGCGACGAGACCCTGCGCAAGCACTACGCGCAGGACATGACGGAGCGTTTGCGCGCCCTGTTCGGCGGCGCGCCTGCGCGGGCCGAGCGGCGCCCGTACCAGCCGCGGCCGCGGTTCGATCCCAACGCCCCGCGCATCGGCGTCGCCCGCCAGCCGATGCCGCAGATCCGGCTCGCCGAGCGCCGCGCCGAGCCGCAGCGCGAGATCTTCATCCTCGCCGGGCTGATCAACCACCCCCGGCTGATCGACGCCTGGGCGGAGGAGATCGCCGCGCTGGAGTTTTCGTCTCCCCCGCTCGGGGCCTTCCGCTCGCGCCTGCTCGATGTCGCGCTCGCCGCCGACCAGGACGCCGGCAGCCTCGCCGAGGCGCTCGCGGCGGCGGGCTTGAGCGCCGAGCGGGAGCGCATTTTGGCCGCCGTCCGGCGCATGCCAAGCGGCTGGTGCGTCGGCGAAACCGCTCAAGCCGTCGATGTCGAGACCGGGCTGCGCCAGTCGATGGCCTTGCAACGCAAGAGCGGGGCGTTACATAGGGAGTTGAAATCGGCGGCTTCCGCCCTAGAGTCCGACCCTTCCGAACGCAATCTCGCCCGTTTGCTGGATATAAAAGCGAGTTTGGCGGATCTCGGCGACGCCGAGGCGGCGGTGGACGGTTTCGGGGCGGCAAGTGGGCGAGGGCTTACGCCGCTTTGAGGAAAACTGGGTTAACGCGGGGTTAGGGGCTCACGACGAAAGTGCGCCGCGAAGTAGATTCGCGGGCGTCATGCGTTTTCGTTGACCCGGCTCGCGCAACGTTACGGAAATGGAGCAGCCGGCATGGCGAGAAACGACGAGCCAAAAGCGGAAGGCGAAGCCCCGGTCGCGGAAGTCGCTGATGGCCCGTTGCTGGACCTATCCGACGCCGCGGTCAAGCGGCTGATCAAGACGGCCAAGAAGCGCGGCTGGGTGACGCAGGACGAGCTTAACGCCGTGCTGCCGTCCGACGTCAATTCCTCCGACCAGATCGAAGACATCAACGCCATGCTCAACGAGATGGGCATCAGCGTCGTCGAGTCCGAGGAGGCCGACGAGGCCGACAAGGAGGCCGAGCCGGCAGCCGAAGAAGAGGAGAGCGAGACCGGCACCGAGGTCGCCGAGACCACCCGCACCACCGCCGTCGCCACCCGCACCTCGGAGCCGTCCGAGCGCACCGACGACCCCGTGCGGATGTATCTGCGCGAGATGGGCGCGGTCGAGCTGTTGTCGCGCGAGGGCGAAATCGCCATCGCCAAGCGCATCGAGGCCGGCCGCGAGGCGATGATCGCCGGCCTGTGCGAGAGCCCGCTGACCTTCCAGGCGATCATCATCTGGCGCGACGAACTCAACGAAGCCAAGATCCTGCTGCGCGACATCATCGACCTCGAGGCGACCTACGCCGGCCCCGACGGCAAGAAGACGCCCAAGATCGACATGACCGAGCCGCAGAACGCCGAGGCGCTCGCCGCGCGCATCGCCGAGCGCGCGGCTCCCTCGACCGCGCCGCGCAACCCGCCGGCCGGTTTCGACGCCGACGGCGTGCCGACCGAAGGTTTCGACGACGAAGACGACATGGAGAACGCCGTCTCGCTCTCCGCGATGGAGGCCGAACTCAAGCCGAAGGTGTTGGAGACCTTCGACCGCATCGCCGACGCCTACAAGAAGCTGCGCCGGCTGCAGGACCAGAACGTCGAGAACCGGCTCAAGAACGAGACGCTGTCGCCCGCCCAGGAGCGCAAGTACAAGCAGCTGAAGAAGGAGATCGTCGCCGACGTCAAGCAGCTCTCGCTCAACCAGAACCGCATCGACGCGCTGGTCGAGCAGCTCTACGACATCAACAAGCAGCTGATCTCGCTCGACGTCAAGCTGATGCGCCTGGCCGAGAGCTACGGCGTCGCGCGCGAAGACTTCATCCGCAACTACACCAACAGCGAGCTCGACCCGAAATGGGTGCTGCGCGTGAGCAAGCTCGGCTCGCGCGGCTGGAAGGAGTTCGTCCACGACGACAAGGACACGATCAAGGACATCCGCACCGAGATCCAGTCGGTTGCGCAGTTGACGGGCCTGGAGATCCAGGAGTTCCGCAAGCTCGTCCAGGTCGTGCAGAAGGGCGAGCGCGAGGCGCGGCAGGCCAAGAAGGAGATGGTCGAGGCCAACCTGCGGCTGGTGATCTCGATCGCCAAGAAATACACCAACCGCGGCCTGCAGTTCCTCGACCTGATCCAGGAGGGCAACATCGGCCTGATGAAGGCGGTCGACAAGTTCGAATACCGCAGGGGCTACAAGTTCTCGACCTACGCGACGTGGTGGATTCGTCAGGCGATCACGCGCAGCATCGCGGATCAGGCCAGGACGATCCGCATCCCCGTGCACATGATCGAGACGATCAACAAGATCGTGCGCACGAGCCGCCAGATGCTGCACGAGATCGGCCGCGAGCCGACGCCGGAGGAGCTCGCCGAAAAGCTGGCGATGCCTTTGGAGAAGGTGCGCAAGGTGCTGAAGATCGCCAAGGAGCCGATCTCTCTGGAGACGCCGATCGGCGACGAGGAGGATTCGCATCTCGGCGATTTCATCGAGGACAAGAACGCGATCCTTCCCATCGACGCGGCGATCCAGTCGAACCTGCGCGAGACGACGACGCGGGTGCTGGCCTCGCTGACGCCGCGCGAGGAGCGCGTGCTCCGCATGCGCTTCGGCATCGGCATGAACACCGACCACACGCTGGAGGAAGTCGGCCAGCAGTTCTCCGTGACGCGCGAGCGCATCCGCCAGATCGAGGCGAAGGCGCTGAGGAAGCTGAAGCACCCGAGCCGAAGCCGGAAGCTGCGCAGCTTCTTGGACAACTGAACGGGCTTGACGCAGACAATCAGGGGCGCCGCACGGCGCCCCCTTTTCATTTCGGCCTCAAACTCGCTATGAGGCCGCGTTGCCGCTCGCCGCAGCGCCTTCGCCGAGCGCCATGCATCCGGAGCCCCCATGTCCCTCGCCGCCGAAGTCGCCGACCTCCTAACCTCCCTCGGCGTGCCTCGCGCGCAGTTCGAAGCCGGCGCGCTCCCCGTCCGCTCCCCGATCGACGGCTCTCAGATCGGCGCCGTGCACGAAGCCCCCAACCCCGCCGCGGCCATCGCCAAAGCCGCCGACGCCTTCCAATACTGGCGCAACGTCCCCGCCCCGCGCCGCGGCGAGTTGGTCCGCCTGCTCGGCGAGGGGCTGCGCGCCCACAAGCAAGCGCTCGGACGGCTGGTCACGATTGAAGTCGGCAAGATCGCCAGCGAAGGCCTCGGCGAGGTGCAGGAGATGATCGACATCTGCGATTTCGCCGTCGGCCTGTCGCGCCAGCTCTACGGCCTCACCATCGCCTCCGAGCGGCCCGACCACAAGCTGACCGAGCAGTGGCATCCCATCGGTCCGGTCGGCGTCATCTCCGCCTTCAACTTTCCCGTCGCGGTGTGGTCGTGGAACGCGGCGCTGGCGTTCGTCTGCGGCGACAGCGTGATCTGGAAGCCATCCGAGAAGGCGCCGCTCACCGCGCTCGGCTGCGCCGCGATCTTCGCCCGCGCCGCGCATAAATTTGGCGACGCGCCCGACGGCCTGCTAACGCTGCTGATCGGCGGCGCCGCAACGGGCGCGGCCATGGTTGACGACGCACGCGTGCCCGTCGTCTCCGCGACCGGCTCGACGCGCATGGGCCGCGCGGTTGGCGAGCGGCTCGCGCGCCGCTTCGGCCGCGCGATCCTGGAGCTTGGCGGCAACAACGCCTCCATCGTCACGCCCTCCGCCGATCTCGAACTGACGCTGCGCGCGGTCGCCTTCGCCGCGATGGGCACCGCCGGCCAGCGCTGCACCTCGCTGCGCCGCCTCATCGTGCATGAGAGCGTCTACGATGCGCTGATCCCTAAGCTGAAGACGGTTTATGCGCGCATCTCCGTCGGCGACCCCGCCGGCAGCGACGCGCTGGTTGGCCCGCTGATCGACGGCGCATCTTATGAGGCCATGCAGGCCGCGCTCGCCGCCGCGCGCGGCGCGGGCGCGCTCGTGCATGGCGGCGAGCGCGTCGACGTCAACGGCCCGGCCTCATACTACATGCGCCCGGCTTTGGTTGAGGCGCCGGCGCAATCCGGCCCCGTGGTTGAGGAAACCTTCGCCCCGATCCTCTACGTCCTCAAATACCGCACGCTCGACGAGGCCATCACGTTGCAGAACGGCGTGCCGCAGGGCCTGTCGTCGTCGATCTTCTCGACCGACCTGCGCGAGGTGGAGACGTTCCTCAGCGCGCGCGGCTCCGACTGCGGCATCGCCAACGTCAACATGGGGCCGTCCGGCGCGGAGATCGGCGGCGCCTTCGGCGGCGAGAAGGAAACCGGGGGCGGCCGCGAGAGCGGCTCCGACGCCTGGAAAGCCTACATGCGCCGCCAGACCAGCGCCGTGAACTACGGCCGCACGCTGCCGCTGGCGCAAGGCGTGAAGTTCGACCTGGAGTGACGGCCAGCCGGGGGCTCCGCCATGCCCGGCTTGTCGCTGATAGCCACGTCGCGCCGCTCCTGCATGCAGGTAGTCGAAGACGCGGCTTTCAAACAACCAACGTTTGCGCCGCCGAACCGCGCGGATGGCCGGGACAAGCCCGGCCATGACGTCAGCGGCGGCGCTCGATCCTACTACTTAGCCAGCGCCCTGTCGGTCACTTCCGTCGTGTAGGCCCCGACCGGCGGCTTCGAGATGACCGGGTCCGAGCCCCCCGTCAGCAGCGTCTTGACCGTGCGCTCATAGTCGGCCTTGTCCAGCCTGCCGTCCGAGCCGTCGGTGAGCTTGTTGATCTCGGCCATCATCTGCGTCTGGTGATGCTCGGTCTGGGCGCCGGTGGCGTCGTTGTCGAGCACGAACTTGACCGCGTCCTTCGGGTTCGCGCGCGCATCCGCCCAACCCTTCATGGACGCGCGAACGAAACGCGCCATTTTGTCGACGAACGCCGGGTCCTTCAACTTCGGCTCCAGCGCATAGAGGCCGTCCTCCAGGGTCGCAACGCCCTGGTCCTCATATTTGAACACGACGAGCTGATCGGGCTTGTAGCCGGCGTCGATCACCTGCCAATATTCGTTGTAGGTCATGGTCGAGATGCAGTCGGCCTGCTTTTGGATCAGCGGATCGACGTTGAAGCCCTGCTTCAGCACCTTGACGCCGCCCGGCGAGCCGTCGGTCTTGTAGCCGAGCTTGCCCATCCAGTTGAGGAACGGAAACTCGTTGCCGTAGAACCAGACGCCGAGCGTGCGGTTCTTCAGATCGGCCGGCGTCTTGATGCCGGACGAGGCGAGGCAGGTCAGCTCCAGGCCCGACTTCTTGAACGGCTGGGCGATGTTGACCATCGGCTCGCCCTTCTCGCGCGCGGCGAGCGCGGCCGGCATCCAATCCACCACCACGTCGGCGCCGCCGCCCGCCAGCACCTGCTCGGGGGCGACATCCGGCCCGCCCGGCTTGATCGTCACGTCGAGACCTTCGGCCTTGTAGAACCCCTTCTCCTTGGCGACGTAATAGCCGGCGAACTGCGCCTGGGTGACCCACTTCAGTTGCAGCGTCACCTTGTCGGCGGCTTGCGCCCCGCCCGCGACGAACAAGGCCGCCGCTCCCATCAGCGCATACGCTAACTTATTCATACGTTCCTCCACCTATTTCGCCCGATATGAGGCATGCCAAAACGTCGCCCGCCGCTCGATCCCTGCGACGACGGCATAGAACAGCGAACCCGCCGCCGCCGCCACCACAATCGTCGCCCAGACCATGTCGATTGAGAGATGCCCGACCTCGGTCGAGATGCGGAAACCCATGCCGACCGTCGGCGTGCCGAAGAACTCGGCGACGATGGCGCCGATCATGGCGAGCGTGGTGTTGATCTTCAGCGCGTTGAACACGAACGGCAGGGCTGAGGGCAGCCGCAGCTTCATCAGCGTCTGCCGGTAGTCGGCGGCGTAGGTCTTCATCAGGTCGCGCTCCATCGCGCCCGAGCTTTTCAGGCCCGCGGAGGCGTTCACCAGCATCGGAAAGAACGTCATGACGACGACCACCGCCGCCTTCGACTGCCAGTCGAAGCCGAACCACATCACCATGATTGGCGCGACGCCGATGATCGGCAGCGCCGAGACGAGATTGCCGAGCGGCAGCAGGCCGCGCTGCAGGAACGGCGAGCCGTCGATCAGGATGGCGATCAGCAACCCCGACGCGCTGCCGATGACATAGCCCGCCAGCACGCCGCGGATTGTCTGCACGAAATCGGCGGTCAGCGTCGGCACCGAGGAGACAAGCCGCAGGGCAATGGCCGAGGGCGCCGGCAGGATCACCGCCGGCACGCCAAAGCCGCGCACCACCGCCTCCCAGACAATCAGCACGCCGAGGCCGAAGGCGAGCGGCGGCAGGGCGTCGCGCAGGCGTTGCGCGCTCATGTCGGGAACGCCAGGCGCTTGAGCGTGAGGCGACCAATCAGGTCGATGATCCCGACCAGCGCGCCCGACAACGCCGCGGCGGTGAACAGGGCCGCCCAGATCTGCACCGTCTGGCCATAATAGGAGCCGGCGAGCAGGCGCGCGCCCAGGCCGCCGTCCTCGCTCTTGGTCACTTCCGCAACCACGGCGCCGACCAGCGCGGCCGCCGCGCCGATCTTCATGCTGGCGAAGAAGAACGGCAGGCTCGACGGCGCACGCAGCTTGGTCATGACCTGGCCCCGCGTCGCCGAATAGGTGCGCATCAGATCAAGCTGCAGCGGGTCGGGCGAACGGAATCCCTTGGCCATGCCGACCGTTATCGGGAAGAACGAGAGATAGGCGGCGATGACAGCCTTCGGTGTGATGCCGCCGATGTCGAACTGGTTGAGGATGACGACGATCATCGGCGCCAGCGCGATGATCGGCACCGTTTGCGAAGCGACGATCCACGGCATCAGCGAGCGTTCGAGGAACGGAATGGCGACGATCAGCACGGCGAGGCCGACGCCGAGCGCCGCGCCGATGGCGAAGCCGATCAATGTTTCTTCGAGCGTGATGGCGGCGTGGAAGACGAGGCCGCGCTTCGAGGTCGGCGCGGTGAGAATGATAAGCCGGTAAAGCTCGGCCCCAATCTGGTGCGGCGCCGGCAGCTTCGGCCGCTCCATGTTGAGCGAGGCGCCGATGAGATCGGCGGTCGTGTAGGTCGTGTTGTCGTTGTTGGCGTAGAGATCGCGCTGCAACGGCGCGTTCATCAAGGCGGCGGCGACGTACCAGACCGCGAACAGCGCGGCCAGGACGGTGAGGAGCGGCGCGACGCGGTTCATGCGCAGGTCTCGCCTCTCCCTCTCGCCGCTTGCGCGGAGCGGGGGCGTTCAAACGAACAAAGTCCGGCTGAGCGGTCACGCCCCTCGCCCTTGCCCTCTCGCCAAAGCGGAGAGGGGAGCGGCCGGCCGTCGTGGGCGCCGTTACACATCATAAGAATGCCCCGCCCGCAGCCCCTCGCGCACGCGATGCGCCACCGCCAGGAATTCCGGCGTCTCGCGGATCTCAAGCGTGCGGTCGCGCGGGAAGCTGCACTCGATCACCTCCTGGATGCGCCCCGGCCGCGGCGACATCACGACGATGCGGGTTGACAGGAACACCGCCTCGGGGATCGAATGGGTGACGAACAGCGCCGTCTTGCCAGTCTTCTCCCACAGCCCCAGCAATTGCTGGTTGAGCATGTCGCGCACGATCTCGTCGAGCGCGCCGAACGGCTCGTCCATCAGCAACAGGTCCGGGTCGAACGAGAGCGCGCGCGCGATCGATGCGCGCTGCTGCATGCCGCCCGACAATTGAAACGGGAATTTGCCGCCGAAGCCTTTCAGGTTGACCAGATCCAGCCCGCGCTCGACCCGCTTCTTGCGCTCCGCCTTGCCGATCCCCATGATCTCCAGCGGCAGCGCGATGTTGGCTGACACCGTGCGCCAGGGATACAGCGCCGGCGCCTGGAACACATAGCCATACGCGCGATTGACCCGCGCCTCGTGCGGGCTCATGCCGTTGACGCGGATCGTTCCTCTCGTCGGCTGCTCCAGATCGGCGACGGCGCGCAGCAACGTCGTCTTGCCGCAGCCGGAGGGGCCGATGAACGAGACGAACTCGCCGCGCGCAACCTTCAGGCTGACGCCGCTCAACGCCTCAACCGGGCCGTCGCTGGTCTGAAAGGTCAGCGAGACGTGGTCGATCTCGATAGCGTTGAGCTTCGTCGCCATATTCATGCGCGCGCGACCGTCTTCGGCGCGGTGAACTGCTTGTACTTGGCGAGCGCCGCCGAATCCGGGGAGAACGGCTCGCGCTTGACGAAGCGCCCGCGCCCGTTGTTGGCGAGCACCCGCCCATCCTCGAACACCACCGAGCCGCGCGACAGCGTGTAGCGCGGCAGGCCCGTGACCTTGAAGCCCTCGAACACGTTGTAGTCGATGATCGACTGCTGGTTGGCGGCCGTGATGGTCTTCTGCGCCTTAGGGTCCCAAACGACGATGTCGGCGTCGGCGCCCGGCAGGATCGCGCCCTTGCGCGGGTACAGGTTCAAGATGCGCGCAATGTTGGTTGACGTCGCCGCCACGAACTCGTTCGGCGTCAACCGTCCCGTACCGACTCCGTAGGTCCACAGCACCGGCATGCGGTCTTCCAGCCCGCCGGTGCCGTTCGGGATCTTGGTGAAGTCGTCGCGGCCGTATTCCTTCTGTTTGGTCGTGAACGCGCAGTGATCCGTCGCCACCACCTGTAGCGATCCCGCGCGCAGGCCGTTCCAGAGATCGTCCTGGTTCTTCTTGTCGCGGAACGGCGGGCTCATCACCCGGCGCGCCGCATGCGCCCAATCGGGATTGTAATATTCGCTCTCGTCGAGCGTCAGATGCTGGATCAGCGGCTCGCCATAGACCCGCTTGCCGTTCGCCCGTGCGCGCGCAATCGCCTCATGCGCCTCGATGCAGGAGACATGCACGATATAGAGCGGGCAGCCCGCCTGATCGGCGAGCACGATGGCGCGATTGGCCGCCTCGCCCTCCACGTCCGGCGGGCGCGACAACGCATGCGCCTCCGGCCCGGTGACGCCCTTGGCGAGATAATATTTCTGCAACGCCGCGACCAGCTCGCCGTTCTCGGCGTGCACCAGCGGCAGCGCCCCCAACTCGGCGCAGCGCGAGAAGGAAGCAAACATCTGCTCGTCGTCAACCATCAACGAGCCCTTGTAGGCCATGAAGTGCTTGAACGTGGTCACGCCGTGGTCGACGACCTTGGCCATGTCCTCGCGCACCTTGTCCGACCAATAGGTGATGCACATGTGATAGGCGTAATCGGTCGTCGCCAGCTCGGCCCGCTTGTCCCAGGCGGCGATGGCGTCCATCAGCGGCTGGCCGCGGTCGGGGATGCAGAAATCGACAACCATCGTCGTGCCGCCGGAGAGCGCCGCCTTGGTGCCGGTGTCGTAATTGTCGGCCGACGACGTGCCCATGAACGGCATGTCGAGATGCGTGTGCGGATCGATGCCGCCCGGCATGATCAGACAATCTTTCGCGTCGATCGTCTTGTCGCCGCTTAAGCCCGTCCCGATCGCCTTGATCGCCTCGCCTTCGATCAGCACGTCGGCGACATAGGAGCGGTCCGCCGCGACGATGGTGCCGCCTTTGATGAGCGTGGTCATGCTTGCCTCCTGAAACGAACGCGGGCCGGAGCCGCCGCTATTGCGCGATTTCGGCCTTCTCCAGCACCGCGTGCATCAGCACGTTGGCGCCGGCGGTCGACCATTCCTGCTTGATGTCCTCGACCTCGTTATGGCTGATCCCATCGACGCAAGGCGTGAAGATCATCGAGGTCGGGCAGACGCGGGCGAGGTAGCAGGCGTCGTGCCCGGCGCCGGAGACGATGTCGCGATGCGTGTAGCCGAAGTGGTCGGCCGCCGCCCGGACCGCCGCCACGCATTCCTTGTCGAACGCGACCGGCGGGTAATAGAACACCTGCTTGAGATCGTAGGTCAGCCCGATGGCGGCGCAGATCTCCTCGATCCCGCTGCGCAGCGCCGCGTCCATCTCCGACAGCGTCGCGTCGACGGGATGGCGGAACTCGCAAGCCATGAACACCTCGCCGGGGATCACGTTACGCGAGTTCGGGTAGGTGTTGAGCAGTCCGACCGTGGAGACGCCGAGCGGCGCCTTGCCAAGCCCGATCTTGTTGACCAGCTCGACGATGCGCGCCGCGCCGAGCAGCGCATCCCTACGGCGGGGCATCGGCGTCGAGCCGGCGTGGCTCTCGAACCCGGTCAGCCGGATTTCGTACCAGCGTTGGCCCTGGCCATGGGTGACGACGCCGACGTCGAAATTCTCGTCCTCCAGGATCGGCCCCTGCTCGATATGCAGCTCGAACGAAGCGTGGATCGGGAAGCCGCCGATCGGCTTCGACCCGGCGAAGCCGATGCGCTTCAGCTCGTCGCCGAGCTTCTTGCCCTCCGGGTCGGTGCGCGAATAGGCGAACTCCTTGGTGTAGACGCCGGCGAACACGCCCGACGACACCATCGCCGGGGCGAAGCGCGAGCCCTCCTCATTGGTCCAGTTGGCGACCATGACCGGCCGCTTGGTCTTGATCTTGAGATCGTTGAGCGAGCGCAGCACCTCCAGCGCGCCGAGCACGCCGAGCACGCCGTCGAACTTGCCGCCCGTCGGCTGGGTGTCGAGATGGCTGCCCATCAGCACCGGCGCGAGATCGTTCTCGACGCCGGGCCGGGTGGCGAACATGTTGCCCATCTCGTCGACCTCGACCGTGCAGCCGGCGGCTTCGCACCAGGAGCGGAACAGCTCGCGGCCCTGCTTGTCGAGATCGGTCAGGGTCAGCCGCTTGCAGCCGCCCTTGGGCGTGCCGCCGATCTTGGCCATTTCCATCAGCGCGTCCCACAGTCGCTGCCCATTGACGCGCACGTTCGACAGATCAGCCAAGTCTTCCCCCGATTGGCGTGGAATGAGCGGGACGCTAACGCGAATCTGACCGATCGGTCAAATGCTCGGGAAACGGGCTTGGCGCCGCCCAAATCGGCGCCTTACGCTGGCGCGCATGGACAAGTCGCTGGCCAAGCCGAGCATTCGCGAGATCAACGAGCGCGCCATACTCGCGTCCGCCGAAAAGGTGTTCGCCGAGCGCGGTTTTTCCGGCGCGACGATGTCGGCGATCGCCGCGCGGGCGGGCAGCCCGAAGGCGAATATCCACTATTATTTTCCGACCAAGGAGACGCTCTACCGCGCCGTGGTCGAGCGCGTGCTGACCGCCTGGCTCGACGCCGCGCAGTCTTTCGACCTCAGCGACGATCCCGTCGAGGCGCTGACCGGGTACATCGGCGCGAAGATGGACCTGGCGCGCGAGATGCCGCTGTCGTCGCAGATCTACGCCAGCGAGATCATGCGCGGCGCGCCGGCGGTGCAGGATTACCTGGAGACGACGCTGAGGCGCTGGGTGGAGGCGCGCTCGGGCGTGGTGCGGCGCTGGGTCGCCGACGGCAAGCTGAAACAGATCGAGCCGAAGTACCTGTTCTACATGATCTGGGCGACGACGCAGCATTACGCCAACGCGGCCCACGAGGTGACGACGCTGGAGGGCGGCCGGGCGCTTTCGCACGAGGCGTTCGAGCGGGCGAAGCGGCAGGTCGTCGAGACGGTGCTGTTCGGGGTGGCGGCGCGATAGCCGGAGCTCAGCCCGCCATGTCCCGCCCAAACCCTATGTCGTAGCCATCGATGTCCTGCACGCCGAACTCGCGGCATCCGTACGGCTGATCGCAAAGCGGATAGTCGATCTTGGCGCCTCGGCGGACGAACTCGGCGTGGAGCGCGTCCGCATCGGAAACCCAGAAATAGACGTTCCAGAGCCCCGACGAAACCTTCCAGTGCGGTCGTACGTGCGCGGGGTCCGCAGCCTGCTTGAGCATCAGGAACAGGCCGTCGCGGCGCAGGATGACGAAGGACGGCGGCTCGCCCCAGAACCTCGGGAAGGCGAAGCCCAGCGCATCCCGGTAGTGCTGCGCCGAAGCGACGACGTCGTTGACAAGCAGAACCGGGGCGCAAGCCAGGAGGCGCGGCGGATCGAGATCGGGCATGGCGGCTCACACGCTTGCAGCCCCCCGCGCAACCCTACTACAGGCGTTTGCGGACGTCTACCGCCCCATCTCCTCCTTCAGCATTTCCAGCCGCAGCCATTCCTCCTCGGCGGCCTCGATCTCGCCCTTGACCCCGGCGTAAGCCGCGCTGAGCTTCTGCACCTCGCCGCCTGGCGCCGCCAGCTTGGCCTCCAGCTCCGCGAGCTTTCCCACCAGCGCCTCGATCTGTCCCGGCAGCGCGTCGAGCGCACGCTGGTCCTTGTACGACAGCTTGCGCGCCGCCGTCGCCACGCGCTCAACCTTGGGGGCCGCAGCCTCTGGCCGAGACGCCGCCGCCCCCGCGACCACGCCCGCCCCGCGCTGCCGCACCATGTCGGAATAGCCGCCGGCGTATTCCGTCCACGTCCCGTCGCCTTCCGCGAACAGGATCGAGGTCGCGATGCGGTCCAGGAAATCGCGGTCGTGGCTGACGACCAGGATCGTGCCGGCGTAGGTCGCCAGCATCTCCTGCAACACGTCGAGCGTCTCGATGTCGAGATCGTTGGTGGGCTCGTCGAGCGCGAGCAGGTTCGACGGCGCCGCGAAGGCGCGGGCCAGCATCAGCCGCCCGCGCTCGCCCCCCGACAGCTTGCCGATCGGCGTCCTCGCCTGCTCCGGCTGGAACAGGAAATCGCGCATGTAGCCGATCACGTGCTTCTTCTCGCCGCCGATCTCGATGTAATCGGCCCCGCCGCCGGTGAGCGCGTCGGTCACCGTCGTCGTCTCCGGCAGCTCGGCGCGGAACTGATCCAGCGTCACCGCCGCCAGCCGCGAGCCGAACGCCACGCTGCCCGTATCCGGCGCATGCGCCCCGGTGAACAGCTTCAGCAGCGTCGTCTTGCCGACCCCGTTCGGCCCGACCAGCCCGAGCCGGTCGCCGCGCAGCAGCCGGAACGACAGGTTCTTGACCAGCACGCGGTCGCCGTAACCCTTCGTCGCCTTGCTGAGTTCGGCGACCATCGCGCCGGACGCCTTCATCTCCTGCGCCGTCATGGTGACGTCGCTCGGCCGCGCGCGCGCCGTGCGCAACTCAGTCCGCAGCTGCGCCAGCTCGCCGACGCGCCGCACGTTGCGCTTGCGTCGCGCCGTGACGCCGTAGCGCATCCAATGCTCTTCCGCCTGGATCTTGCGGCCGAGCTTGTGCCGCTCCAGCTCCTCGGCCTCCAGCGTCTGGTCGCGCCACGCCTCGAAGGCGGAGAAGCCGCGGTCGAGCCTTCGCGTCAGCCCGCGGTCGAGCCACACCGTCGAGGTCGTCAGGTTGGAGAGCAGCCGCCGGTCGTGGCTGATCAGCACGAACGCCGCGCGCGAATCGAGCAGCCGCTTCTCCAGCCACTCGATGGCGACGATATCGAGGTGGTTGGTCGGCTCGTCGAGCAGCAGCAGCTCCGGCTCGTGCGCCAACGCCTTCGCAATCGCCGCCCGTCGCGCCTCGCCGCCGGAGAATTTGGCCGGGTTCGCGTCCGCCGCCAGCCCCGCCTCTGCGAGCAGCGCCTGGGCGCGATAGGTCTCGGTCTCGTCGAGATCGGAGGCGACGTAATCGAGCGCGGTGGCGAAGCCGGCGAAGTCAGGCGCCTGTTCGAGATAGGCGACCCGCAGACCCGGCTGCACGAAGCGCTCGCCGGAATCGGCGGAGATCTCGCCGGCCGCGATGCGCAGCAACGTCGATTTGCCCGACCCGTTGCGCCCGACCAGCGCGATGCGCTCGCCCGGCGACACCGCCAGCTCCGCCCCTTCGAGCAGCGGCGTGACGCCGAGGGTGAGGTGGATGTCGCGCAGATGCAGCCTGGGGGCCATGGGAAATTGCTCTAAAAGGTCCGGCGCGCTGCATAGTCGAGCAGGGCCGAATGTGAAAGCCGCCGCCATCGGGTCGGCGAATAACCAAGCGTTATAGTTGTTACGTTACGCTCCGCGCCAATGCGCGCCGCTCGCCAGCGACGGCCGCGCAGCCGAGCCGCGCAGGGAAACAACCATGATTTTCCTCTACTTGTTTCGTCTCCGCATATTGATGGTGCTCGTCGTCGGCACGTTGATCTCCGGCGTCGTCCTGGTCAACGAAGTCAAGCATCGGCTGAATGCGGTGACGACAACCGCAACCTTGCTTGAGCGCATCAGCAAGTGCCGGGTCGAATACGGCGCCGGCGGGCAACAGCGCACGATTGCGCAGCTCGCCGCCAGCGCCGCCTTGTCGACCGAGATGCAGTGCGACGCCGCGCAGGCCCTGCAGGACCGGCTCGGCGACGACAAAGTGACGCTTCATCGCACCGAGCTCGTCCGCCTGAGCTATCTCGACGCTGACGAAAAGACGCGCGAAACCAAGGTCGAGGCCGACGTCGCGCCGAAGGACGCCGAAATCGGATCGCAGTTTCCGGTGGTTTACGATCCCGCCCAGCCCAATATCCTGCGCACGCCGAGCATGGATATCGTGCTTGGCGTCTCGACCGCGTTCTTCCTGCTCGGCCTGACCGTGCTGGGCCTGCTTTTCGGCCTCAATCCCGCCCGTCTCGCCAGCCGCGTCGCCTCGGCGTCGGGCGTCGGCCGGATGCGCGGCGACGCTGCGGGGGATTGGACCAAGGGCGCCGACGAAGCCATCGCCCGCGCGCTGCAGCCGCCGCCTCCGCCGTCGCCGCACCCCGAACCCCGCGGCTCCGCTTCCGCCGAGCGCACGTTCGGCCGGCGCGCCGCGGGGCGCTGAGCGCTGAGCGAAACGACGGCGGCCCGCCACGCCCGCGCCGCAATGCGCAGTGCAATACACGCCCGTTCGGGTTGATTGGCCTGTCCCGCCGCCCCTGGTCCGAGGTTTGCTCCGGCCAGCGTCAAGGCGCCAACGCGGGACCTGCGGGGGTAGAACGGCATGTGCGGGATTGTCGGCATTCTGGGCAACGGCGCCGCGGCGCCGCGGCTGGTCGAGGCGTTGAAGCGGCTGGAGTATCGAGGCTACGATTCCGCCGGAGTCGCCACGCTGGAGCACGGCGAACTGCGGCGTTTGCGCGCGCAAGGCAAGCTGCGCAACCTCGAGGCCAAGCTGGCGGAGCAGCCGCTCGAAGGCGCCATCGGCATCGGCCACACCCGCTGGGCCACCCACGGCAAGCCGACCGAGACCAACGCCCACCCGCACGCCAGCGACCGGTTGGCGGTGGTTCATAATGGGATCATCGAGAACTTCCGCTCCCTGCGCGAGGAGCTGATCGCCAAGGGCTACCGGTTCGAGACCCAGACCGACACCGAGATCGCCGCCTTCCTGGTCACGGAAGGGCTCGACTCCGGCAAGACCCCGGCCGAGGCCGTCCACGCCGCGCTTCAGCGGATGCGCGGCGCCTTCGCGCTGGTGTTCCTGTTCAACGGCGAGGACGACCTCTTGATCGGCGCCCGCCAGGGCGCGCCGCTCGCGGTCGGGCAGGGCGACGGCGAGATGTTCCTCGGCTCCGACGCGCTGGCGCTGGCCCCGTTCACCGACCGCGTCGCCTATCTCGAAGAAGGCGATTGGGTCATCGTGACGCGCGAGAGCGTCGAGTTCCGCGACGCCGGCGACCATGTCGTGCAGCGCAAGTTCACGCGCACGCCGGCCGGCGGCCTGCTGGCCGAGAAGGGCAACTACCGCCACTTCATGGCCAAGGAGATCCACGAGCAGCCGGAAGTGATCGGCCACACCATCGCCCATTACGTCGACATGGGCGCGCAAAAGCTGAAACCGTTCGACTGGCCGTGCGACCCCAAGGCGCTCGCCCGCGTCTCCGTCGTCGCCTGCGGCACCGCCTCGATGGCCGGCCACATCGGCAAATACTGGATCGAACGCTTCGCTAGGCTTCCGGTCGAGATCGACGTCGCCAGCGAGTACCGCTACCGCGAGCCCCCGGTCGACAAGGGCGGGCTGACCATCTTCGTCTCGCAATCCGGCGAGACCGCCGACACGCTCGCCTCGCTCAAATACGCCAAGGAGAACGGGGCCAGGACGGTGGCCGTGGTCAATGTGCCGACCTCCAGCATCGCCCGGCTTTGCGACGCCCAGGCGCCGACGCTGGCTGGCCCCGAGATCGGCGTCGCCTCCACCAAGGCGTTTACCTGCCAGCTCGTCGCGATGGCGGCGCTGGCGCTGGCGCTCGGCAAGGCGCGCGGCGTGCTGTCGGAGGCCGAGGAATCCCGCCTGGTCGCCGAGCTCATCCAAACGCCCGGCCTCGTCGCCCAAGTGCTGAAGCTGGAGCCGCAGGTCGAGAAGATCGCCCACACGCTCGCCCAAGCGCGCGACGTGCTCTATCTCGGCCGCGGCACGGCGTACCCGCTAGCGCTCGAAGGCGCGCTGAAGCTGAAGGAGCTCAGCTACATCCACGCCGAGGGCTACGCCGCCGGCGAACTCAAGCACGGGCCGATCGCGCTGATCGACGCCAACATGCCGGTCATCGTGCTCGGCCCGCGCGATCCCGTGTTCGAAAAGACGATCTCCAACATGCAGGAAGTTTCCGCCCGTGGCGGCCGTATCGTGCTGATCGGCGACGCCCATGCGGCGGAGGAGGCGGCGGTGGCGGTGGAGAGCTTCCTCGCCATGCCGGACATGGGCGCGACATTCGCGCCCATTGTCTATGCAGCCCCTGTTCAAATGTTGGCCTATCATACCGCCGTCATCATGGGTAAGGATGCTGACCAGCCGCGAAATCTGGCGAAATCTGTGACGGTGGAGTAACCCCTGCAGAGCCGCGGCCTACGGGTTCCTTGACATGACGGTCGAAACGCCGAAGCCCCTTCCGCACCGCCCGGCGCTGCTGCGGCTGCGGTCGTGGTTCTTCACCGGCCTGGTCGTGTTCGGGCCTTTGGGGCTGACCGTCTATGTCGGCTGGTGGCTGGTTTCGCTGATCGACAATTGGGTCAGGCCGCTCGCGCCCTCGGTGCTGTGGCCGGACAATTACCTGCCCGTGCACGTGCCGGGCTTCGGCGTCATCATCGCGATCGCCGGCATCACGCTGATGGGCTTCCTGGCCGCCAACATCGCCGGGCGCTGGCTCGTCGGCGCCGGCGAGGCGATGCTCGACCGCCTGCCGGTGCTGCGCACCGTCTACAAGAGCCTGAAGCAGATCTTCGAGACCATCTTCCGCGAGGGCGGCACGCAGTTCCGCAAGGTCGGGCTGGTGGAATATCCCGCCAAGGGCCAATGGTCGATCGTGTTCATCTCCTCCGAGCCGCCGCGCGTCATCGCCGAGGCGCTGGGGGCGGAGCCGATGATCTCCGTCTTCCTGCCCTGCACGCCGAACCCGACCACCGGCTTCTATTTCTATGTGCCGGTCAAGGACGTGGTCGAAGTGGCGATCACCCCCAACGAGGCGGCGCAGCTGGTGATGTCGGCGGGCCTGATCCAGCCGATGCGCCCGGCCGCGGTCAAGTCGCTCGCCGAGGCCGCGCGCGCCGCGCAGACCCCGGCGCGGGCGGGATAACCGACAGTTATATTGCGCCGCATCATCGGGGGCGCTAGCCGGTTCACCCGCAAGGAGTGCCCGCGCGATGGACGACGACCTGATTGAAGGCTACCGGAGATTCCGCACCGAGATCTGGCCCGTGGAGCGCGCCCGCTACGAGGCGCTGGCGCATTGGGGCCAGAGCCCCGAGACGATGATCCTCGCCTGCTCCGATTCGCGCGTCGATCCGCAGACGATCTTCGCCGCCGTGCCCGGCGAACTGTTCGTGCTGCGCAACGTCGCCGCGCTGGCGCCGCCCTACGAGCCCGATTCGCCCGGCTATCACGGCACCAGCGCCGCGCTGGAGTTCGGCGTGCGCGTGCTCAAGGTGCGCCGGCTGGTCGTGCTCGGCCATGCGCAATGCGGCGGCGTGCGCGCTCTGGTCTACGGCGCGCCGCCGCAGGCGCGTGATTTCGTCGCATCCTGGGTGGAGATCGCCAAGCCCGCCCGGCCGACGGGCGAGGGCAAGCCCAACCTTTCCGAGGTCGAGGCCGCCATGGTGCGGGTGTCGATGGCGAACCTGTCGAGCTTCCCCTGGATCTCAGAGGCGGTTGCGCAAGGCCGCTTGCTGTTGCAGGGCTATGTGTTCGATATTCATACCGGCGCCCTGGCCCGGGTGACGCCCGACGGAGTCGAGCCGGTCAAGTAAAGTCCCGCTCGAAACAGACATGAACGAACGCGCGCAACCCCTTACGACGCGCTTCACCGCGCGCGCGCTGCTGGTCGGCGACCGTATCGACACGGCGGGGCTGGAGCGGCCGGACACGTTGTCGCAGGCGCCGCTCGCCTATCGAACGGGAAGCGCCGGCATGGTGGCGCTGTTCCGCTTCGGCGTCGCCGTCATGGTCGGCCTCTCGCCGCTGGAGGAGGAGGACCTGCTGGCGCAACTGCGCTCGCGCGTCGTCGGCGCGCGCGCGCGGGCCGACGACGAAACCGCGACGCTGCAGATCGCCCCCGACGGCGACGAGCCGGTCGAGGCCGGCGGCCCGATCCACATCAAGAACCTGAGTCCCGAGCGGTTCCTGGTCGTCGCCGATGCGCTGGCGAAATCGGTGGCGCTGACCCGCGACGAGCGCGAGGTCAACCGGGTGTTCGACACCATCGAGCCGTTCGCGCTCACCCTCGCCGAGCGCGGCCGGCCGCCGTTCAACCGCACCGCCATGCTGCAACTGATCGGCCAGACGCTGCTGGCGCAGCATCGCGTCTCCGGCCGCGTCGCGGTCGAGGAGAAGCCCGATGTGCTGTGGGACCGGCCGGATCTCGAACGCCTCTATGCGCGGCTCGAGGACGAGTACGAGCTGAAGGAGCGCGCCGGCACGCTCAAGCGCAAGCTGGAAGTGATCGTAGAAACCGCCCACGCCTTGACCGACATCATTGACGCCAACCGGGCAACGCGCCTCGAAGCCACGGTAGTAATTTTAATCCTGATTGAATTACTTGTTTCCCTCATCCAAATTGTAATCGCCTGGCGAGGGCCTTGATCCTTCACGGGTTCACAAAAAATTTCTATCTCATTAAAATTTAGTGTGCCTCAATTCTCGCCATGTGATATCATGGCATTCAAAGGGTGAAGCGGGGCTTTCAAAGCGTCAGCGTTAGACCCTCGGATGCGGGAGGCATCATGTCCCACCATCAGATCTGGCATGCTTTTTATTACGATCGCTCGGGTCCGAGCGCAGCTCCCTGCCGCAGCGAAGTCATAGAAGCGGGAAGCGAAGAAGACGCCGCCCGGGTGGCGCGCGATCATCTCGGCCAGTGCAAGCGTGTCAGCCTCGAGGCGGCGCCCTGGATGAACCGCAAGAACCGCGTCATCTTCGCCGAGGAGGAAGCGCGCCGCCGCTCCTCTATGCACTGAGCCGTTTTGCAGTATCGTGACAGGCCGGGCCGCGCGCCCGGCTTTTTGTTGCGCTCGGGTCCCGCATTGATGTCGGCGCCGAAAGGCCGCATGACGGGCGCCTGAGGGAGACCCAAGTGACCGACGCCTACGCCGTTTTCGGCAACCCTATCGGCCATTCCAAATCGCCGCGCATCCACGCCGCCTTCGCGCACAGCACGCGCCAGGACATCCGCTACGCCGCCATCGAGGCGCCGCTCGGCGGCTTCGCCGAGGCGTTGCGCGCGTTTCGCGCCAGCGGCGGCAGAGGCGCCAACGTCACCGCCCCGTTCAAGCTCGACGCCTACGCCGCCGCCGACGCGCTGTCCGAGCGCGCCCTCGCGGCCGGCGCCGTCAATGCGCTGAAATTCGAGCAGGGGCGCGTGCTCGGCGAGAACTTCGACGGCGTCGGCCTGGTGCGCGACATCGAGGCCAATCTCCGCTTCAGTCTGGCGGGGCGGCGCGTGCTGCTGCTCGGCGCCGGCGGGGCCGCGCGCGGCGCCGCGCCCGCCCTCCTCGCCCGCCATCCCGCCGCGCTCGTCATCGCCAATCGTCATCCCGGCAAGGCGCAAGAACTCGCCGCCGCCCTGGCGCCGCTTGGCGGCGTCGACGCCTGCGGCTACGACGACCTCGCCCGCCGGCCGCCGTTTGACGTCGTGCTCAACTCGACCTCGGCGAGCTGGAGCGGCGAGCGTCCGCCGGCGCCGTCGGCCTGTTTCGCGCGCGGCGGGCTCGCCTACGAACTCGTCTACGGCAAGGGCCTGACGCCGTTCCTGGCGCAGGCGAAAGCGGCGGGCGCCGAGGTTCTCGCCGACGGCGTCGGCATGCTGGTCGAGCAGGCGGCGGAGGCTTTCCTGTGGTGGCGCGGCGTGCGGCCGGACACTCGGCCGGTCATCGCCGCCCTGACCATCCCGCTGGAGTGACGCCATGCCGCTACGCATCGCCTTGATCGGCTACGGCGAGGTCGGCCAGCTGTTTGCGCGCGAGTTCGTCGCCAAGGGCGGGGCCGAGGTCGCCGTCTACGACCTCAAGTCCGACCCCACCTTCGCGCCGACGGCGGCGAGCGACCGCGTGCGTCTCGCCGCGAGCCCGGCGGAAGCGGTCGAGGCCGCCGAGATCGTCATTTCCGCCGTCACCGCCGATCAGGCGGTCGCCGCCGCCCGCTCGGCGGCGCCGGCGCTGCGTCCGGGCCAGATCTATGTCGATCTCAACTCGATCTCGCCGCGCAGCAAGCGCGCCGTCGCGGCCGAAGTCGGCGTCGATTTCGTCGAATTCGCCGTCATGTCGCCGGTGGCGGGCTCAGGCGTCGCCTCGCCGATCCTGGCCGGCGGCGCCCGCGCGAAGGAACTCGCCGCGCGGCTCAATCCGCTCGGCATGAAGATCGACGTCGTCAGCGCCGAGATCGGCGTCGCCTCGGCGACGAAGCTCTGCCGCTCCATCGTGATCAAGGGGCTGGAGGCGATCATGGTCGATCTCAACCTCGCCGCCGCTGGGGCGGGCGTGCTGCCCGCGGTGCTGGCGAGCCTTTCGGCCTCCTATCCCGGCATGGATTGGGCCGCGGTCGCCCGTTACATGCCGCCGCGCGTCGCCCGCCACGGCGTCCGCCGCGCCGCCGAAATGCGCGAGGCCGCGCGCATGCTGGAGGAAATGGGCCTCGAGGGCGGCTTCTGCGCGGCGATCGCCGACCGCCACGCGAGTTTCGCCGCGGCCGGCGCGCAGGCGCCTGAGGTCGCCGCCAAGACATCGCCTCCAACCTGAATGGTTGTTCATAAACCACGGTAAGATTACGAGAATTTTATCGGCAGAGCCGGAAATCCGCCCGTTTTCCGGCGCCGTGGAACCGGTTTCCCGACGCAGCGTTTCGTCTCACGAAGGAACGCGCCGCCATTGGCTGCGGCGCTTTTCCGTCGGACAGAAACGGAGTTTCGTCATGAACCTGAAAAGCACTGTGATAGCCGGTCTCGCGGCGGCGACGCTGGGGCTGGCGACGCTTTCGACTCCGGCGGCGGCTGGCGTGCACATGGGTGGCGGCGGCGGTCACATGGGCGGCGGCATGCATATGGGCGGCGGCGGCGGCTGGCACGGCGGTGGCGGCGGCTGGCACGGTGGCGGCGGCGGCTGGCACGGCGGCGGCTGGGGCGGCAACGGTTGGGGCTGGGGCCTCGGCGCTGGCCTCGCGGCGGGCGCTCTGGCGGCCGGCGCCTGGGATTACGGCTACGGCGGCCCCTACTACGGCGACGACTATGATTACGGCTATGGCTACGGCTGCCGCCGGGTCTACGACCAGTGGGGCAACTATCTCGGCCGCCGCTGCTACTGATCAGCGCCTCTAGAGCATCCTGAGATTGGGATGAATCGGCGAGGGATTCCCAAGGCTGCGGGTTTTTGATTCAAGGCTCTGGCGCATGGGAGGCCAGAGCGATGCGGAAGCCCTATTCGCAGGATTTGCGGG